>Ga0247808_10000900_pt1 | contig 14369 bp, 12 predicted proteins | sample UWRJL089202R1_FD_179914 | JGI IMG/M metagenome (GOLD analysis project Ga0247808, IMG submission 179914) | Plant litter microbial communities from Arlington Agricultural Research Station in Wisconsin, United States - UWRJ-L089-202R-1 | ecosystem: Environmental > Terrestrial > Plant litter >... | reverse complement strand
CACCATCGACTACCTGTCCAAGCACGGCAAAGCTGCACGTCAGCGTCGCGCTCGTGAGCGCAACGGCGAGGTCGTTGAGCCCCAGAGCACCGACAACCTCATCTGCCCCATCCATGGCATCCTGCCCAAGTGGGAGTGTGAGTTCTTCGAGCCCCACCCCGAACTGGCTTTGGCCACGAAGTAACCGGTAGTACGAACGCGCCTCGTGAGATTTTCTCCGAGGCGCGTTTCCTTTTTAAGACTAGGCGATAATTCCGCCACCAATACAATCGTCGTCTTTATAAATAACGACTGATTGACCGGCTGCAACTGCACGTTCGGCATTGTCTAGAACAAGCTTCACTTGATTACTTTCATATGATAATTGCGCTTTCACAAGTTGCGCACGGTGTCGCACGCGAATCAGGTACTCACCTTCTATAGGTGCCTCGTTAATCCAGTGAGTCGCCACGAGATCGAGTTCTGGCTTCCATAAATTTTCATCATTGAGATCAGTCGTGACGTAGACTTCATTCTTGTCCATATCTTTACCGACGACATAGTATGGCAGACCGCCGCCAAGTTCTAACCCGTGACGTTGGCCGATCGTGTAAAAGATCGCTCCATCGTGTTGGCCAAGTACTTTACCCGTTCGCTTGTCAATAATTTCGCCGGCTTCTTGCTGCACATACTGAGATAAGAATTCACGAATACCAATCTGACCAACAAAACAAATCCCTTGACTGTCCTTTTTAGCAGCAGTGTATAGTCCGCGCTCTTTTGCCATTTCGCGCACTGTTGGCTTGGTAAATTCACCGAGGGGAAATAGCGTTTTAGACAGCGCTTCGCCCGTCACGCGATACAAGAAATACGTCTGATCCTTATTGGTATCAACTGCTTGTTTCAACACGCCGTTTTCAACGCGCGCATAGTGACCGGTTGCAATCATATCCGCACCATCTTCAAGTGATGTCTCGAGGAATAACTTAAATTTCACCTCTTGGTTACACATAATATCAGGATTGGGCGTGCGTCCAAGCTTGTACTCATCGATCATATAATCAACAACTTTTTGCTTGTATTCATTCTCAAAATCAAAGACTTTAAAATCAATACCAAGCTGCACGGCTACCCGCTTTGCATCGGCCAAGTCATCAGCCCAGGGGCACTTCATACCCGGAAGATCCTGTGTCCAGTTCTTCATATACACACCAGTGACGTCATAGCCCTGTTCTTTCAACAGTGCTGCGGTTAACGATGAGTCAACGCCACCACTCATGCCTACATATACTTTTGTCATGACCTAGCACCTTGAAGATAGAAGGCAAGCACCTTCACAGTTTCACCACCTGCAAGCCACCATCCACGCGGAGTTACCCACCAAAATGCCGACCAATCCTTGTCATCAAGCAATGGATGATTAAGAATTTCTATTCCTTCTGATCGTTTTTCAAACTCTAAATTCGCTCGACGTTGGTGATACCCAGAGGTGACCAAGATAACGTCTTTAAAATTATTGAGACTGAAAATTGTGTGCGTATTAGCAGCATTTTGTTCGGTATTTTCTGAAGTCTCTTCGATAAAAATAGCTGAATCAGGCACACCGCTTGCGAGGGCCTGCATACGCATCGCTGCAGCGTTACTGAGCCCAGTTTTATCTTGCGCCGCACCAGATAATACCAATGAATCAGCCCATCCATTCTTCACAAGTTTAATTCCCTCTGCAGTTCGCGCAACAGTATCTCCACCACTGACAACGACGACAGCATCAGCCTTTGCGCAATGCCCCAGTCCTTCAACTGGTTGTTCACTACACCCAATAAAATCATTAGGCTGAAGATACAAGCTAATACCACCGATAATCGTGGCGATAACAAGAGGAATAATAATTAGCCACTTTATCATCGAGCAACTCGCGTGTATTCTTTAGTAATTTCTTCAATAATAATATCGCTTGCTGTCTTTATATTTTCTTCATCCGACAGATGACCAAGTGTCATACGCAAACTTCCATCAGCAACTTCTGGCGCAAGTCCAATAGCCGTCAGAACATGTGAACGCGTTCCTTTATTTGCTGCACAGGCACTGCCTGTCGCAACCAACACATTTCGAGACTCAAGTGCAAACAAGACGCGCTCAGCATCAAGTTTCGGAAACGACATGTGAAGATGGCCTGCCAAACGGTGTTTGAGGTTACCTGATAGTACGGCATTAGGAAAAGCGGCAATTAGTGTATCCTGCAAACTATTTCGCAGTTTCATCAACCGCTCCGATTCGTATTTACGGTGTTCAGTAGCCAGTTCGAGTGCCTTGGCAAACCCAATAGTTCCGGCAACATTTTCTGTGCCACTTCGAAGACCACGTTCTTGTCCACCACCAACAATTTGCGGTGTCAGAACAACATGACTCGCTGCCCATAATAGTCCGACTTGTTTTGGACCATAGACTTTCGCAGCATTCAGTGTCAAAAGATCGACACCAAGACGTGCGACATTAACATCCAATTGACCGACACCCTGCGAGGCATCGCTATGAAGATAAATTGGCGTATGATCACCGTTTTTGAGACGTTTTTCACGTTCGGCTTTCACAACCGTCGCAATATCACGTAGTGGTTGAATGGTGCCAATCTCATTGTTAGCGAGTGCAATGCTAACCAGTTGTGTATCTGGACGGATTGCGACCTTGATACTTTCGGCCGAAACATATCCCTTTTCGTCAGCCGTCACAAGTGTATGATCAAAACGCTTTGCCGCCTCGAGCACCGCGTGGTGTTCGATATTTGCTGAAACAACGTGACCGGTCACACCCCCAAAAGCGAGATTAATCGATTCAGTTGCCCCTGCAGTAATCACGAGCTCATCACCGCGTCCACCAATAGACTGGGCAATTACTTGTTTTGCCCGTTCATACTCACGACGAACAGTGACGGCCGGAGAATAGGGTGCTGAAGGATTATAAAAAAAGTCAGACAAGTAAGGCTGCATAGCCTTTATAACTTTGGGATCCACCGGCGTTGCGGCCGCATGATCAAGATACATAATAACCTCGTCGTTCACTGTTCAATTATACCACTCGACTAGCGAGATAGGCGGTGTCGAGCCGACTTAGATGCACGTAATTTCTGTGGAAGCGTCACTACTTCTTTGTAATAGCGTCCGGCCAAATCAACGAGCGCCTTAAGCTCTTGCTCTTCAACAACTTCGTAGCGAAGTTCTTGATGCCCTTGGCGTGATTCGCTTTTCATCATTTTAGTTGGATTAATACGGTCTTGTTTGTAGTGAACCACCGAATACGGGGCATTTTTCGAACCGACCATTGACCGTTCAATAAACCATCCCCCTTCACTAGGATAAAAACACCATTCTTCAGTGTCGGGCACTGTGCCGATCAGCCGTCCGGCAATTCCCGCCTCTTCGCGCTTAAGATTGCGACGGATTGTTTCTTCAACATTTCCCCCAACCCCAATTGAGCCCATTACATTGGAAACTGCACGAATCATTCCATTAATTTCATTGGCAAGTTCAGCAACCGCCTCATTACGAGTGCGTTCAATGAGCAAATCAATATCATTAAGTTCTTGAATTTCAGGTGGTATCAGCATCCCGCGCTCCTGGGCTAACTGATCAAAGATCGGTGTTGATTCGCCAGAAATAGATCGCGCAAACCGCGTTGCATCATCATGAGCTTCGGCAGCAATCCGATTATAGTCATTTTGAATCATCTCAACTGAGTGAGGAACGACAACAGATTCAGGCGCGACAACGGGGGTAGACTCAGAAAAATTACCCTGAGGAATAGGGTATACAGAATTATCGAGTGGTGATTGTGGTGTATTCATAGACGTTGTGGCTTAGTTAAAAACGACGCTGTTATGTTTTGGTGTTAGATCGCGAATAACGCGGTGGCGTTTGTTGTTGTCGCAGTTGCGATGTCTTCGACTGAAATATCTCGCCGTTCAGCATGATATTCAGCAATTATTTTTACAAACGCTGGCTCATTTACCTTACCACGAAAAGGGTTAGGTGTCAAGAAGGGCGCATCTGTTTCAATGATCATTCTATCAAGCGGAATCGCATCAAACATAGCTTTTTGCACGTCGTCTTTACTAAAAGTACTAATTCCATTCACTCCAATAAACAATCCCCGCTCAAGTGCTTTATCGAGTTGCTCTTTAGTGTCGGTGAAACTATGCAGTACGCCGCGAAGTCCCGGAAACGAATCAAAGACCGGCCAAAAATCATCAAACGCTTCACGTACATGAAAGATAACCGGAAGGTCATGCGCGCTTGCAACGGCTAACTGAGCTTTTAATGCCTCAATCTGTACCTCTCGTGGACTATTTGTATAAAAGTAATCGAGTCCGATCTCTCCCACGGCAACAATCTTATTCGAAGTACCCGCAAACGCGTTAATATCGTATCCGCCTTTGGTATCGTGAGGATGCACGCCGATTGAGGCGTATATCCCCTCTTTATCAGTGGCAAATGAAATAGCCTGCTGAGAACTTTCGACGCTCGTTCCGACACAGATCATTTTCGTGACACCTGCTACCTGAGCATTCTCAAGTACTTGATCCACATCGAGTGAAAAATCATTTTCATGTATGTGACAGTGAGTATCGACGAACATTACACTTTTGCCGCGTGAGGATCCGCAGTGTGAATATAAATTTTAGGGAAAAGAACGCCTTCAGGCATCTTGATAACGCCGCTTTCAAAGATCGCGTGAATATTAGCTGCTGCGGTCGGCAAGAATGGTACCAGTAGGTCGCCGATTTGTAGCAGAGCACCCGAACAGTGAGCAAGAATTTCAGATAAGTGAGATTCGGCTTCAGGATCTTTGCCGATCCCTTTCGCGACTTCCCATGGTTTTACGTTATCAATGTATTGATTGAGGCTGCGAACCATATTCCATACTTCATCAATCGCGCGGTTAAATTCAAGCGAGTCCATAGCGTCGTGATAGGCACTCATATCGTGTTCAGTCTGCTCTGATTCACCGATAACACCCGCTTGATACTTCATTACCATGCTTGCAACACGTTGGATCAAGTTACCGAGGTCATTACCAAGTTCATTATTGTAGGCGTTCTCGAATTTCTCCCACGTAAAGTCCCCGTCATCAAGGGTTGGAATGTGCCGCGAGAAGAAGTAACGGAAGGCATCAAGCCCGTACTGATCAATAATTTCATTAGGATCAACGACATTTCCGACAGTCTTACTCATCTTTGAGCCACCAACATTCACAAAGCCATGAACAAGCAATTTCTTTGGAAGTGCAATCCCTAGCCCAAGCAGCATTGCTGGCCAAATTCCTGCGTGGAAACGAAGGATGTCTTTTCCAACAACCTGTACATCAGCCGGCCAGTATTCTTGCCATTCCTGACGATCAGGATATCCAAGCACGGTAATATAGTTAGCGAGTGCATCAAGCCAGACATACATTACTTGTTCAGGGTCACCAGGAACAGGGATTCCCCAACTCAAGCTCTTTTTAGGGCGCGAGATACTGACATCGTGAACGCCGTCTTTGATAAGTTCAAGAAACTCTAGTTTTCGGAATTCTGGAACAATCTCCATAGTGCCATCGGTCAGCGCAGCCCGAATCTGTTCAGTAAATGCACTGGTTTTGAGATAATAATTCTCTTCACTCACCTGCTGATACGGAGTTTGGTGATCAGGGCAAATACCGGCGGTTGCTTGTACTTCTTTGTCTGTGAAGAATGCCTCGTGACCAACACAGTACCATCCTTGGTACGAGCCCTTATAGATATACGGCTGCAACTTTGTCCAAATATATTGAACTGAAGCAACGTGGTGATCATCGGTTGTGCGGACAAAATCGGTATAGCTTGCGCCGACTTTCTTCATAAGCGCTTCGAAGTTTACATACGTCGAGTCGGTGTATGCTTTTGGCGTCATGCCTGATTCGGCTGCTTTAATCGCAATCTTATTGCCATGTTCGTCAGTTCCTACTTGAAAGCGGACTTCGTGGCCTTGTTGTTTCTCATAACGAGTCCAGATATCAGCAAGAAGATAGTCAAGGGCGTTACCAATGTGCGGCGTGCCATTGACATAGGGAATAGCGGTTGCAATGTATAGTTTCTTTTCCATTACGCTCTATTGTAACAAAATCTAGCGATTAGCGGTGTAAATGGATCCGCCGTATCTTGCGACGGCTGCTTTACTTCCGCTATCATTCATCGTCACTGCGAGATAATTACCCGCCGGCACATCCTGCATGATCCATTGAGCGCCAAAGTCTGGAGAGACGACGACGTAGTTATTGCCCGATGCTGAAGCAATAACTTTACTTCCATCACTTGATGAATCAAGTGAGCCACACGTCACTGAGGTTTGATCAGCGAAACCTGCTCGATTATTCCAGGCAACCCCGGAATTTGTCGAGTTGTAACAGTTCAACCCACCTCCTATGAATAATTTTGTTCCGTCACTCGATGATGCAACACTCCACATACTTGTCGATGGTGTTGTACGCTGTGTCCAAGTAGAGCCAGTATTCGTGGAGACGAAGACACGTGCCGCCGATCTATCCAATGCAGTCATTACTGTACCGTTTGAAGAGATAGCAACATCTGCAGTTCCAAAATTAAGGCTTGTTACCGTCCATGTTACGCCGGAGTTAACTGAAATATACGTACTACCGTACTCTTGGTTAGCGATGGCGATTGACCCATCACTTGATGATGCGACAGTCGCCCATTGGCCACTTTGGGTGCCCGCTGTCCACGTCTCACCATAGTTATTTGACGTATATATAAATCCGCTATAGACAGTAGCGATAAGATTCTTCCCATCACTCGATGCTGCTAAGTAACGCCAGTTTCGTGAGCCTGCACTTGTTCGAGCTGTCCAGGTAGCACCTGAATCCGACGAAGTGTATATATACCCATTTTCAACAATTGCCGTCAGCCGTTCACCATTATTAGAGATCGTCACATCCCTCCAGTTTCGACTCCCCGAGCCAGTTCGCTCTGTCCATGCATAATTAACGTTGCTGCTTGATCCATCCCCCGCTTGTGCCTGTGAAGATGCGACAAGACTGTCGCACGCACCGGGCCCAGAACCTTTAGTAAAGGCCGTATCGAGGTTTTTATACGTCGTTGAGGATGGATTATAGATACGAATACAATAGTCGGTAGCATTTGCGACGACATCAACAATATTTCCATTAGTTACTTTGAACTTAATGTTCGGATTAGCGGTGCCTGGAGAATACCACGATAAACCAGAGATACCTGCGCCTGAATTTTTTGTTTGATACCGCACAAGTTCAGCCTCAACTCCGTCCATATCGGAAATGACAGCCTTATCACGCGCACCCGAAGCAACGCCGTTATAAGCGACAACAACAAGTGACGCCAATATCCCAATAACGACAATAACAATTAAAAGTTCAACAATTGTAAATCCGAGTGCCTTGCCCTTTTTGAAGTGCTGTATCATAGTGTCGCTATTTTAGCATGAGCGGTATCTAGCCGACAATTTTAGCAAGTGTAATCCACTCGGGAATTGACAGTGCCTCAGCTCGAACATCTGGATTGATCCCAGCTTTGCCAAGAATTTCTTCGATCTCCGGTTTTGTGACACCAAGTCCAGCAGATAGACTACTTCGAAGTTTTTTGCGCTTTGAAGAAAATCCGGCTTTAACGACACGGAAAAAAGCTTTCTCGTCAGACGGAGCAACGAGTGCGACTGTCCGGGTTTTCAATATCACCACTTGGCTATCTACTTTAGGTGGAGGAGTGAAATACTCGGCAGGAACAACATCGCCAAGGCTTACCTCTGCAAATATCTGCGCGCTAATCGCCAGAATACTCATATTGCCAGGTCCGGCTGCAAGTCGTTCGGCGACTTCTTTTTGAATAAGTAATACCGTTTGGCGTGGTTTGTTGTCGGCATCAAGTAATAATCTAATGATTTTAGAGGTGATGTAGTATGGTACATTTGCAACGACAACATAATTCTCAGGAAGTCGAGATATATCAAAACTCAGGATATCTTCATTAACGACTTCGAGTGCTTTTCCAGGAAATTGACCTGGGAGCTTTGCGGCGAGGTCTTGGTCGAGTTCAACGGCAACCACGTTTTTTGAACGACGAAGCAATTCACTTGTTAAAGTTCCGAGGCCAGGTCCGATCTCAAGCACTGTATCATCAGGCTGAATTTCAGCGTCCTCGGCAATCTTCATAAGAACATCGCGATCTTTTAGCCAGTGTTGGCCGAGTGATTTTTTAGGAGCTACCACCAGCCTTTCCTCACCTTAGCCTCGTAAGCAGCTTTCCAACTTCCATATCTGTCCATAGCGTATCGATGACACCATTTCATCTGCGTCACAACATTAGTGCGCCAATCAGCTCCGGCACTCGCCATCTTGCTTCCTGGCGTTGCCTGGCAGAGGCCATAGCCAACCTGGCTTGAAGTTTCAGCACCGGCAAACTTTTCGTAGTACGTAGACGCACAGCCATTAGTTCCTTGCCATCGAATCGCACACCAGAGAGCATTTTCGTTATTGATGATATAGGCAGCATAATCTTGATCGCCAACCGCGACACCTGCTGCTGTCATAATCGCCGCACGGTCAGCAGAATATGCAACTGAGAGCACGACCTTAGCGCCGATTACTTCAACCTGTTGCACTGCAGGTTTCGTGACAAGCGAAGCGATCTCAGTCCGAGCAACTTCAACCCCATCCTTGATCTCAATTTCATAAGTAACTTTTCTCAACCCTGCGACACCGGCAGTTTTCACTTCCTTGTATCCTGGTGCTCGATCAGCATCACGAATTTGCTCAGTATCAAAGTTCACGACTTCTTCAGCGGTAATCGTCTGTTTTCCTTCGCGCCATACTTTTACTTCAAGTCCAGTGGTCACGACTGTCGTTAGCGCTACTGATGCACGATCATTAGCTTCAAGTGTAATATTCTTTTCTTTCAGCATATCGCCGACGGTTGTACCCTGAGTACGAATTTGCGTGGTAGCACCATAAAGATTCAGACTAATAATAGTCGCCCGATCAATTGTTAGTTGTAGCCCGGCGCCATCGGCAATAATATTATCGGTTCGAGAAAGTTCAGTTGCATCTTCTGGATACAAAGTGATGCCGGCATCTTTAATGATCCGTTCAGGAGTCTGATAAGGAGTTACTACTTTTTGGCGCATTGGACCATCGACGATAGTAACCGGACGTGCTCGGTAAATATTTACCTGATACTCGCTGGCTACTAGTTTTTCACCCAATGCTGGTTCGACTGCGTCTTTTGCATCAAGTGTAATCCCGGCCTCAGCCAATGCACCGCCAACAGTATCCGCGTCGGTCAACACAAGTGTGTCTTGACCGCGATCGTGAATTGTCATCAATCGACCCGTTTGTTCGGCAGCATCTGCGCGGCTTGTCGAGAAGATAACTGCGAACACAATTAAAATAACGACAGCAATAATACTGACGCCTCTATATGTGGTGGATTTACGCAAGATTTGATTCATTAATACCTTATAACACCCCCAAGGTGCTGCGAATCATTATACCAATTATGCTTGGCATCTACAAACGCTCAAGTCGAGCATATTCTGCATTTAGTTTCTTCGTCTGACCATTCTTGAATGCAATAGTGACGGCAAGTCCATCAACATCAATAACTTCACCCTCACCGAAGGCCGATGAGCGAACAGCATCACCAATATCAAGCCCGAGTTCATCGCTATAAAACGGCTCATCTTTCATAGTATTGAACAATGGCGCAGGAGTAATTGCCGCAACTTGATCACCCATGTCTGAAATAAATCGCGACATTGGATTGTACCCACGCTGACCAAACTGGAGTCGGCTATACGCATAACTCAAATGCAGTTCTTCCCGGGCTCGAGTCATTCCGACATAACAGAGACGACGCTCTTCTTCGAGTTCTTTGGGCGACTCAAAGACGCGTGAGTGAGGCAAAATCCCCTCTTCCATTCCCACCATGAATACTACAGGGAACTCGAGGCCTTTGGCTGCATGGAGTGTCATCAGTGTTACTTTTTGACCATCGTTTTCACTATCGACACTCGACATCAAGGCAACTTCTTCAAGGAAGTCAGGAAGCGCCGTAAAGTTTTGAGCATCAGATAAGAGCGAACCGATATTCGCTTCACGGTCTTCGGCTTGCGGCGTTCCATCAAGAATATAATTTCGATAGCCAGTTGCCGAAATTACCTCTTCAATAAGTTCGATTGGCGACGCGGTCTCAATACGGAGTGCTAGTTTTTGCAAAATCGCACCTAGCGTACCAAGGCTTGTCTTCGCTTTGCCAGTAATGACACCAGCTTCACCAACGCGCGTTAAGGCACTTAAAATATCGAGTCCTTGATTTGACTGCCAGTTAAGGAACTTCTCGAGGCTTGTCGCTCCGATACCTCTGCCGGGGACGTTTGCGATACGGCTAAAACTCATCCGATCGTTCGGTTGATACAGCAATCGAAGATAGGCGATGACGTCTTTGATTTCTTTACGGTCATAGAAGCGAACTCCCCCAACGAGTTGATACGGAATGCGCAGCTGTAAGAACGCACGCTCCAGTGTATAACTTTGAGCATTCGTACGATATAAGATAGCGAAGTCACCGTAGTCACGCGCCTGTATCATCACCTGCGCAGAGATACGCTCACCAACAAGTCGTGCTTCTTCTGCCTCATCGTACACACCGTGAACTTGTACCGGGGCACCAGGACCTTCAGCCGTCCATAGTTTCTTTTCGGTTCGTTGAGTGTTCTTTTCGATAACGTTATGCGCAGCTTCGAGAATATTACCCGAGCTTCGATAATTCTGTTCAAGTTTAACGACGGTTGCCCCAGGGAAATCTCGTTCAAAGTTAAGAATATTAGTAAAGTCAGCCCCACGCCAACTATAGATAGATTGCCAGTCATCACCAACAACACATAAATTCTTGTCATCGTTAACTAATAACTTCACAAGCTGATACTGAGCGGCATTGGTGTCTTGATACTCATCGATAAGGATGTGTTTGAAATGATTGCGCCATTTATCGCGCATTTCCGGGACATCACGTAGCAATCGAACACCATCAAGCAATAGATCGTCAAAATCGAGCGCTCCGGCATCGCGGCGCATCGTCTCATAGCGACGATACAGCTTTGCGATATTCTTTTCGTACGGATAGTTGGCATTTGCCTCGTATTCATCCGGACCCTGCATCTCGTTCTTGGCATTTGAAATAGCGCTACTTGCCTGTTGCGGCTTAATTTCTTTGTCGCTAATTGATAATTGCTTCATTGCTTGTTTGATTAATGAGCGTCGATCGTCCTCGTCATAAATAACGAAATTGCGGGCGATGCCAATAGCTTGGCCATCCATTCGAATAAGACGCACGCAAATACTGTGGAATGTTCCCATCCACGGCATAAAGTTACGATCGTTTTGCTGCCCGAGTAATACCCCGAGACGTTCACGCATTTCTCGGGCCGCTTTATTCGTAAAGGTAACGGCAAGAATCTGGCTTGGCCAGACCCCCTCATCAGCAATCAAACGAGCAACACGATGGGTCAGTGTTTTCGTTTTCCCACTTCCTGCACCCGCCAAAATAAGCAAAGGCCCAGTTGTTACCTGCGCAGCAGTAGCTTGCGCTTCATTGAGTCCCTCAAGTAAATTCATTCTCTCTATTATAGCCGAGCAGTGGTACTCAGCCTAGCCTTAGAGCATAGGAAGTACAAAGAAATAGACAGCGGCACCGGCTCCAGCGCCAACAAGAATTAGCGCAGCTATCCACACGATAACTAATGCTCCCGATTTCTTCTTTGGTGCATGCACGAGTGGTTGGTGGTAAGCTTCGGTATCATAAATAGCACCCGATGGCTGATCGGCGGTACTTGGTTGTTCTTTGTACTGTTGTGTTATTGATGTAGGACCCTGGTGCTCCTCAACAATCGGGGTAGGTGCAGGTGTTGGAATTTCTTCTTCAGGTTCAGAAATCTGAGTTACCGAAGGTGATGGGACATAACTTTCGGCTTCAAGCAAATCAACTTCATCAGGCGCTTCAAGCAAAGGCGTTTCTTCTGGTTCGCTAGAAAGAGTTGGCGTCTCGGCCGGCTCATCGCTTGTAGAAAAAGCGCCGAGGGGACGTTTTTCAACTTTTGCATCACTGAGGAATGGTGATTCAAGTGGCTGCGCAGGAGTTTCTTCGGCGGGCTCCTCTACTTTTGGAGTAGGTGCAGGTGTCGGTGTCGAGCTCACCGGTGTCTCTTCAAGGCTAAATCCTTGGAAATCGAGAGGATCTGGCCATTCAGCTGAAGTTGGCTTTGATGGTGTTGCAACACTTGATGAAGCAACCGGGCTTGGAGTTTGAGTAAAGGTATCTTCAAATGTTGGCTTAACTGGGACATCGCGTGGAGCTGACCGCTCAGGTACTGATGCGCCGCGCATATCAGATGATGGATGAACGACATCCATGAATCGCCCGCTACTACGGCGAGCAGCTGGAATCGACGAGAGAGCCGGTTTTGGTTGTGAAACTGGAACAGAGACGCTTGGCGACTCCGGAATTGAAGGAGGAGTCGGATTGCTTACCGAATTGACCGCGCGGTCTAGTTCATCAAAATCTATATCTTGCATCTTATTCCCACCTATTTTTATTTCTTGCCACTGGCATAAGCTTTTTCAACAATACTACTAAACGCTTTTTCATCCAAGCTTGCGCCTCCGATAAGAAGCCCATCGATCTCTGGTAAAGAAAGATATTCAGCCGCGCTTTCCTCTTTAACACTTCCGCCGTACAATACTTGGACACTTTCAGCCGCTTTCGCACCGTAGAGATGTTTTAACTGATTACGGATTGAACGGACAGCAGTAACAACATCGTGAGGCACAGCATTTTGACCCGTACCGATTGCCCAGACAGGCTCATACGCGATGACAATCTTATCAAGCTCTTCGCTTGTAATGTTGGCCAAGCCGCCAATGAGTTGATCGTGCAATACATCTTGCATCTCACCATCAGCTCGTTCGCTCGCAGTTTCACCAACACATAGGATTGGGCGAATGTTGTTGCGGATTGCTGCTTGAACTTTTGCGCGTGTGTCTTTGTCCGATTCATGGAACACGTGACGGCGCTCAGAGTGTCCAACCAGTGCATAACTGACGATTCCACGGAGTTGCGATGCAGACACTTCACCAGTAAATGCACCATTATCACGCCAATAGAAGTTCTGAGCGGCAAGTTTAAATTGACGATAGTTTACCTGAACGCTCAATGTCTGAAGTGCGAGCATTGTTGGAGCCAAAACAACTTCAACATTCCTGTGCGATTGCACTGCTTTTTCGAGTCGATGGAGGTAGAGGCTGGCGTCATGAACACCGAGGTTCATCTTCCAGTTACCAATGATGAGTGTCTTGTCCCTAGCCATTAGATCCCACTTATGCTTATTACTGTTAAGTGTAGCTTATTTACGAGCATCAAGCAAACTCTCAATTCCGGGTAATTTTTCGCCTGCCATCAGTTCTAATCCAGCACCTCCACCAGTTGAAACGTGACCAAAACTCTTGCCACCATTATTGTCCCATTTCAGGACAAAATCAGCAGTGTCACCACCACCAACAATTGAGGTGATCTCCGGATGAGATGCCAGCGCCAAGGCAATACGCGCGGATCCGTGAGCAAACTGAGGAAGTTCGGCATAGCCCATAGTCCCATTCCAAATCACCGTTCCCGCCCCATCAAGATCGGCCACCATGTCTTCAATCGACGTGTCGCCAATATCAAGGACGATATCATCCTTTTTGATATCTATGAGCTTTATCGATCGACGTTTACTTTCAGGGGTAATATCAGTTGCAACCGCAACATCCTTTGGCAAAATAATAAATTCTTCAATACTCTGATCGAGCTTTTTATGCGCGGCCTTGTAAATACGATCAAGTTCAGCATTTTGATCTGTTTCGAGTTTACTTTTACCCATTGGAATCCCTTTATAGGCAAGGAAGGTATTCGCCATAGCGCCACCAATGATAATCTTGTCGGCAGTCTGCACAAGTTCCTCGATAAATCCGATTTTATCGCTAATCTTGGCGCCACCGATAATTGCAACGAGTGGTCGCTTTGGCGCTTTCATTGCAGTAGTTAGTGTCGTATATTCTTTTTCGAGTAAGAATCCGGCAACACTAGGAATATACATCGTAATTGCATGCGTACTGGCGTGGGCACGGTGCACTACACCAAAGCCATCCTGTACAAAGTACTTAGCGTTACTTGCTTTGGCAATCTTTTTAGCAAACTCGGCGTCATCGGCCTCCTCTTCTTTGTAGTAGCGAAGGTTCTGCAACAGTGTCACACTTCCGTTTGACGCTTTCTTAACAGATTGAAGTACCGCATCACC
>Ga0247808_10000899_pt1 | contig 14370 bp, 14 predicted proteins | sample UWRJL089202R1_FD_179914 | JGI IMG/M metagenome (GOLD analysis project Ga0247808, IMG submission 179914) | Plant litter microbial communities from Arlington Agricultural Research Station in Wisconsin, United States - UWRJ-L089-202R-1 | ecosystem: Environmental > Terrestrial > Plant litter >... | reverse complement strand
AGGCTACAACTTCGACAACCGTAAAAACGTGGTCCAGTACGACAACGTTATTAACCGTCACCGCCGTGTTGTCTATACAATCCGTCGCAAGATTCTTGAAGGTGAAGATATCAAGGGTGAAATCGAGCGCCTTATTGAGGCAAAGGTTCGCGAATTGACGGTTGTTCCAGCTAAGAACAACAAAAACTTTGCTGTTCAGTTTAATGAAATCTTCCCATTGAGCGATAAAAAACTAAAGGTCATTGGTGCTGAAAAACGCGATAAAACCCGTTTTGACCTCGCCCTTAAAGAAGTGAAAAAAGCGTACGCTGGTAAAGAAGCCGAGCTTCAAACCGATGTCATGCGTAAAGTTGAACGTGAGGTCTACCTCCAGGTACTCGACACACTCTGGATGCAACACCTTGAAAACATGCAGCACCTCCGTGAGGGTATTCACTGGCGTAGTGTTGGTCAACGTGACCCACTCGTTGAATATCGTAGTGAATCTCAGAAACTCTTCGATAGTCTTCAGGGGACGCTTCGCGACGAAGTACTCCGTGCTATTATGCACGTTACGGTTCGCGACGCTGTTGCTCGTGCCGAAGAAGATCACGAAACCGAACTCACGCGCCTAGCTGAAAATGCTGTTGAAAAGGGTGTGAACGAAGTACTTAAGGGTGAAGCGAGTCGTGATGGTGACTTTAAGGTTAAAAAAGCTGAAAAAGCATCCGATGTTCACCAAAAGAAGAACACTGCACGCAAGAAGAAGAAAACTCAACGCCAAAACCGCAAGTCCGGTCGCAACTAAATAAGAATCGACTGACTACTAATGAATCATACTGTTGAAGAAGTGAAGCTTAAAAACGGCGCCCGTGGACTCTTGATTGATGTCCCCGGTGCGACCGTTATGAGCATGCAGTTCCATTTTCGTGCCGGCAATCGCTACGCGAAGCATAAAGATATCGAACAAGTTGCGCATATTATGGAGCACATGGCGTTTGGCGCTAATGCCCGTTTCCGTAGTGAAAGCGCTTTTGAGGCCGAATTTACCAAAAATGGGGCATACCACAATGCGTATACCTCTGATTTTGCTATGGTCTATGAAGCCGACTGTGCCGATTTTGAATGGGATCGCATCCTTGAACTCCAGCGTCTCAGTATCTGTGAGCCTCGATTTAATGAAAAAGAACTTCAGGCCGAAAAGGGGAATGTCCGCAGCGAGCTAACGGGCTACCTTAACGATCACCATCGTATCTTGTGGCCGCGTGTGCAGCAGCTACTGGGTGAGGATGTTCTCACGTATCGACAAGGTATTGCGACGATCAATAACGTCACCCTTAGCGATATTCGTGAACACCACAAGCGAACCCACACCGCTAAAAATATGCGGTTTGTCATTGCGGGTAAGCTCAAGGGGCGCAAAACTGAAATTATTCGACAGATCGAAAGCTTTGGGCTCCCAGAAGGCGACCGCCTTGAAGTGCCTCGTGATGAATTGCACGGTGCAAAGCCAAGCCTGGTTCGCCGTAAGGATGCTTCAAATCTTACCTTTGGTTGGACGATGAGTCTTCCTCGTGTGCTTGATGACGAAGAGCTCGACGCCATGAGCGCTCTTAATCACATCCTCACTGGCACAGCGACGTCTCGCATTTACGGTAAGGCGCGTTCTAAGGGCCTGGCGTACTTTGTTGGTGCGTATAGTGGCTCTAGTTTCTACGACAGTGCCTGGGACATCTCGGGTCAAGTTAACCACGATACCGCTGGCGCACTATTCGATATCATGGCGCGTGAGCTCAAGGTTGTTATTGACGGCAAGCTCACCGATGAAGAAATCGAAGCAGCTAAGCTGTTTAGCCTCGGTCGCTACCAAATGGGTGCACAAACCGTCTCGCAAATTAGTGGGTTTTACACAAACCGTTATTTTGCCGACGACTGCGTCAAAGATTATGGTAAGGTTCCAGAAATGATTCGTAAAGTAACGCGCGAAAAAATTATGACCGTCGCCAAAGAATTCTTCGACGCTAACATCTCTGTACTCGCCGCAGTAAGTAATGGTGATCGCGATGAAATTATCGATCTTCACGACCGACTTGCAAAACTCTATCCACATAAGGAAGCATAGCGAGTAAAATAAGTTCTATGAAGATTGCTATCGCAGGATACGGTGTTGAGGGCGAAGAGAACTATAAGTACTGGTCTGCTAACCCTGCGAACGAATTGACGATTGTTGACGAGCGTAGCGAAACGGGTAAGCCGCTTCCGGCCGACGCCTTCTCGATACTTGGCGATGGTGCATTTGCCCAGCTTAACGATTTCGATCTTGTTATCCGCACCGCGGGTCTTGCGCCGTATAAGTTGACAACAACTGCACCTGTCTGGTCGGCAACAAATGAGTTTTTTGCCCAGTGCCCGGCGCAAATCATTGGTGTGACCGGCTCAAAGGGGAAGGGTACAACGGCAAGCCTGATCGCTTCGATTCTTGAGGCAGCCGGTAAAAAAGTCTGGCTCGTAGGCAATATTGGTGTTCCTGCGCTTGGTGTTCTGTCGCAAGTTCAACCCGACGATATTGTTGTATATGAACTTTCAAGTTTTCAGTTGTGGGACTTACAACGTTCACCGCACACCGCGGTCGTCTTGTTTATCGAACAGGAGCATCTTGATGTGCACCGCAGCATGGATGAGTACGTTGAGGCTAAAGCGCACATTACCCAACATCAACAGCCGAGCGACACGGTTATCTATAATGCCGACAACGATTATGCGCGGCACATTGCCGACGTCTCAGTTGCGCAAAAAATAGGCTATCCATCTGACAGCCATGCACATATCAAAGACGACACTTTTTATTACGGTGAGCAGCGAATTTGCGCAGTAGCAAGCTTGTCGCTACCAGGGCTACATAATCAGCAGAATGCTTTAGCTGCTATCAATGCAGTTTGGGGATACACGAACGATGTTGTAGCTATCGAAGCTGGACTTCGTGCGTTCAAGGGCCTGGCGCACCGCCTTGCGTACGTAGCCACAGTAAGTGGCGTCGATTATTATGACGACAGTATCGCGACAACACCTGCCTCTGCTATTGCGGCACTCCGAACATTTGCGGGCAAGCCAATGGTTATTATTTTGGGTGGATCTTCAAAGGGTGCTGATTTTACGGAGCTCGCAAAAGAAATGACGCAGCATACTGTCCGCGCAATCTTAATAGGGGATGAAGCTCAGGCTATCGCGGCTGCCTGTGATGCTAGCGGGTTTGTTAGTTACGAAATTATCGAGAATGCAACTGCGCAAGTATTCACGCAAAGGGCCGCTGAAGTGTTCGCGCAGCGTGCGGATGAAGTAGCAAAAACGGGTGGTGTCGTATTGCTCAGTCCAGCAAGCGCCAGTTTCGGTCTCTTTAAAAACTACGTCGATCGTGGCGACCAATTCATCGCCGCTGTGAAAAGCCTGTATACTAATAAGTAATGCAACCACTGATACGACGCCTTAACGACCTTCGTCCACAAATCGACGCCGCCCTCGGTCGTCTTCGTATTGATGAAAAACGCGCATCTATCGACGACATAGAGGCTCAATTATCAACTTCTGAAATCTGGCATAACCCAAGCTACGCCCAAGATATTAGCAAGCAGCTTGCCGCCCTGAAAAAGATGGTCGACCCCTGGCTCACACTCAAAACGCAGGCCGATGACCTCCTTGAATTTATGGATATTGGCGATGAGAGCATGATTGCTGAATTCGACGGCCAGGTACACGCTCTCGAAGCCGAATTCGCAACACTGCGCAAAGATCTTTTGTTTGATGGTGAATTCGATGATCACAATGCCATCTTACGCCTCAGTGCCGGAGCGGGCGGTACGGACGCGCAAGACTGGACAGAGATGATCGAGCGTATGTATTTGCGCTGGGCAGAGCGTGCTGATATGACGACGTCCATTATCGAGCGTTCAGCGGGGGAAGAGGCGGGTATTAAGTCAGTGGTTATTGAAGTGACCGGCCCCTATGCCTATGGGCGACTTAAATCTGAGCACGGTGTTCACCGTCTTGTCCGACTCAGCCCTTTTAATAGTGATAACCTCCGACAAACGAGCTTTGCTCTTGCCGAGGTGCTTCCGCAAATTGATGCTCCTGATGAAGTACAGATTGATGATAAAGATATAAAAATCGATGTCTACCGCGCTGGCGGCCACGGGGGACAGTCTGTTAATACCACCGACTCTGCCGTTCGTGTGACGCACATACCAACCGGCATTATGGTTGCTATCCAAAATGAGCGCTCACAGCTCCAAAACAAAGAAACGGCCATGAAGCTACTTCGTTCAAAGCTTGCGCAGTTGCAGCTCGAGCAACACGTCGCCTCTATTACCGAACTGCAGGCGGGGGAGTCGGCTAACTGGGGAAGTCAAATTCGTAATTATGTATTACACCCGTATACGCTCGTTAAAGACACGCGTACTAAGTATGAAGATCGCGACGCCGCAGCTGTCCTCGACGGCAAATTAGACCCGTTCATGGATGCCTACCTGAACGCGACAATTTAACGATTGATTTGCACACACATCGGTGTCATATTTAAAGTACATCACAACTGATATACCAGTGAACTTTAACAACCTATTTATCTATACCTACGAGGCGTTCATCGCTTCGGGGGCTTAGTCCTCACTCGTCTCGCACTCTCGGGGGTTTCTGATGCATATCCAATTTAGTAATGCGGGTGCTCAGGCGGTGCAATTAGCGCACTGCCACGCATCCAGGCTGGGACAGGACAACGTCGGCACCGAGCACCTTCTGCTCGCTGTTATCGAATTGACCGACATGGCTGAGCGCGACGAAGTGTTGCGCGACATGGTCGGTTATTTCGGCCTCACGTTCGATAGAGTCTACGCGGAAGCTCTGCGTACTGTGGGCACAGGTAGCTGTACCGGCAGGGCGCGGCGACCAGAGACCCAGATGCTTACAAGCGTCTACGCAGAGGCTCACGAGCTCGCGCTGCGACTCGGTTCGGACTTTGTTCGACCGCGTCATCTGTTCCTGGCGCTCATCCCGGCAGATAGCCAGGAGTACGAGCGCAACACCACGATCACTGCCTGCTTGCTGTTCAAGTTTGGTCTCGATTTCAGTCGAGCCAGGAGTGACGCGGTTTCCGTGCTCAAGAGCAGCGAGCAAGAGCGATGCTCGCTCGCGATGAGCGACGACTGAGTCCCTTCCAGGGCGGCACACGCCGCCCTGGAATACTCCTCCTTGTAAGAAATGAAAACTTTGTAAGTACCGATAAAAAAGCGTAAACGGATTTTTTCGTCAGCCCTCTCATGCTATACTTAATACAGATATGATTCTTTTAGATAGGGTAACAAAAACATACGGAAAAGATAACGCACCGGCTCTCAACCGCATGAGCCTGTTCGTTGAACCTCGCGAATTTGTCATCATTGTTGGTTCATCTGGGGCAGGTAAGTCAACGCTTCTGCGACTCCTTACCCGTGAAGAAAAGCCAACTAGCGGTAAAATTGTTGTTGGTGGTATCGATTACGATAGCTTAAAAGATGCACAAATTCCAATGCTGCGTCGTAAAATTGGCGTTGTCTTTCAAGACTTTAAGTTGCTCCCTCAGCGTACTGTGTTTGAAAACGTCGCCTTTGCGCTCGAAATTGCCGGTATGACTGGTCGTGAAATCAAAAACACCGTACCAAAAGTCATCGACCTTGTTGGTCTTACGGGTAAAGAGAAAAACTTCCCAAGCCAACTTTCTGGTGGTGAGCGCCAGCGCGTTGCCATTGCACGTGCTATTGTTCGTCAGCCTAAAATCCTTATCGCCGACGAGCCAACGGGAAACCTCGACCCTAAAAACACCTGGGATATCGTTCGGTTACTCGAGAAAATTAATAAGTACGGTACAACCGTACTACTTACGACGCACAACGCAGAAATTGTTAACAAGCTAAAGCGTCGCGTTATTACCATCGAAGAGGGTAAAATCACAAGCGACCAAGCCGAAGGAAGCTACAGGCAGTAGGGTAGAATATGGCAAAAAATAAGAAAAAACCTAGTTCAAAGACCGTTTCACAACAAAAGCGCCACCGCCGACAGTGGATCACGTTTATGCGTATGTGCCGCTACGGGGTTAATAACTTTACCCGTAACGCATGGCTCACCCTTGCTGCAACGCTCATTATGACCCTCACGCTTTTGGTCATCTTCGTTAGCGTCGCATCACGTAACGTCCTTGTCGACACTGGTACGCAAATTAGCGACAACCTCAAGATGTCTATTTACCTTAAAACTGGCACCGAAGAAAGTATTGTTAAGAATATTGCCAATGAACTCGGTCAATTGAACTCAGTAACTGGGGTCACCATCGAAAGTCCAAGCCAGGCTCAAGATGCGCTTGCTTCCGAAAACAGCACCGATGCCAACTATCTCGAAGCCATCGTCGAAATGAACAGCCAGCTACCGTGGACAATTAGCGTTTCAGTTGTCGACATTAACGATACAAAACAACTCACAGATTATGTAGCTGGCAGTAGGGAAGTTATCGACAACGCTAGTCGTCCAGCGTCTTTCTCTGGTGAGCGCCGTTCAGCCCTCGATACAATTGCAGGTGCTATCCAATTTGCCCAAGCACTAGGCCTCGTGATCGGCGGTGTATTTGTCGCCATCTCAATGCTCATCATCTTTAACACCATCCGCATGGCTATCTTCAACCGACGCGACGAAATCCAAATGATGCGACTCATCGGAGCGGAGCGTTCATTTATTCGTGGTCCATTCCTCGTCGAGGCTATGATGTACGGCTTTATTGCCGCAATCATTGCGAGTGCTATTGGTTACGGGTTGCTCTACGCAGTCGAACCTACGTTAACAGCTAACGACATTAATATCGTTTCAACAATCAACTTTATGGTCACATACGCAGGGTTTATCGTCCTCGGTATGATAATCGTCGGTTGTATTATCGGAAATATCTCATCGTTACTTGCGACGCGTCGATACCTTCGTCGATAATCGGCTACGCGTTGCGATCGACACCTTAAGAAAAACCGTTGCTATTTCGTACGGTTTTTCTGGGTTGATAGGGGCGAGCGAATCTTGACGTTCGATACTGCTTATGCTACTATAGGTGAAGTATGAAACTGCGTACCACCACACCAGCTTCGATTTCTTCTACACGACTATTTGTGATTGCTATTTCAATCGTTGTCATGGCTTTCGCCGTGCCAATGCAAATCACCTCCCAGGTAAGTGCCAATAACTTCGACGCGCAAATCAAAGCCCTCGAACAAGACATCAGTCGTTACGACGCAGAAGCGGCGCGCCTTTCGGGTGAAGCTAACACATTACAACGTGAAGTGAGTCGTCTTAATAACGAAAAAGCTACAATCCAAGCTCAGGTTGACATCAACCAGGCTAAGGCTAATCAGCTTAAGGCTGACATTAAGGCAAACGAAGAAAAGATCGACAAGAACAAAGACGCACTCGGTACGATTATTAGCGATCTTTATGTTAACGACCAGGTAACCCCAATCGAAATGCTTGCAAGTAGCAAGGGTATCGGCGACTTTATCAACAAGCAAGAGTACCGCTCTATTACTCGAGATCAAATCACCTCAACAATTAGCGAAATTAAAAAGATTAAAGCAACACTCGAGGTGCAGCGCGATGACGTCGAAAAAGTCCTTAAAGACCAAGAAGCTCAACGTAACCTACTCGCAGCCAAAGAAGCTGAACAGCAAGGTCTACTGAACAGCACTCGTGGCGACGAAGCGGCTTACAAGAACCTCTCTAGCGAATCAAATAACCGCAAGAACCAACTCCAGCGTGAGCAACAAGCTGCTATCGAACGGGCAATGCGTGCAGCTGGTGGCGGAAGCAATGCTGTCGCCGGTGACCCTAACAAGGGCGGATACCCAAGCAACCTTGCTAATTCCAACTATGATAATCCTATCGTTGACCCATGGGGTATGTACTCTCGCCAATGCGTAAGCTACACCGCCTGGAAGGTATACCAGAAGAATGGATTTATGCCGTACTGGGGTGGCGTTGGTAACGCTAAGCAGTGGCCTGGTAACGCTCGTGGCGCTGGAATCCCAGTAAACTCTACACCAAGGGCTGGTTCTGTCGGTGTGCTTATGGCTGGACAATACGGACACGTTGTCTGGGTAGAAAGTGTTAATAGTAACGGTACTATTAACATCAGCCAGTACAACTACTGGAATGCTGGTGGCTCCGGTTGGGGACACTACAGTGAGATGTATAACGTCTCACCAAATGCATACGATTATTACATCCACTTCTAATATCGCAAACTAATAAAACAGCACCCACTAAAGGGTGTTGTTTTTTATGTCTATGCTTACACATCAAGGGCATTAGTGATGCTATACTAGTGTAAGTATTATTTACCTCTGGAGGGTTACTCACGATGGCTGAGCCACAATCTACTAATGATGTTCCTGAGCCGGTGCCTCACTCGCGCCGCCGCGCGATTAACGAACGTCGCATGCCACCGGCAGTGACAATGCTAGCCTTTATATTTGTGGCCGGCCTTGGGTTCGTTGCCGGAATGCTTAACACGAGCTTGCTGGGTGATAGGTTCGCAGAGCTAACGAACTCAAAAGAGCTCAACCTTTCTTCTGTACAAGAGACATACCGCGCATTAGCGAAAAACTTCGACGGCACACTCGATGAAACCGCACTCATTGAAGGTGCCAGCAAAGGTATAGTAGACGCAGCAGGGGACCAGTACACCATTTTCATGAACAGCAAAGAGTCTACGGCGTTTGACGACAGCCTCAGCGGCAATATTGGTGGTGGTATTGGGGTCGAAATCGGCCTCCGTAACGATGTACCAACTGTGTTGCGTGTCCTTCAAGGTAATAGCGCCGAAAAAGCGGGTATTCAAAACAACGACATCATCGTTCAGGTTAATGGCGAAAGCACACAAGGAAAGCCGCTTAATGACGTCGTAAGCAGTATACGCGGTGAAGTCGATACAACAGTGAAACTAACCATCAATAGGGGCGGCGAGCAAAAAGAGTTTAACGTTACACGACTACAGGTAAACAACCCAAGTGCCTACGGTGAGGTTAAAAATGGCATTGGTATTCTTACTATATCGCGCTTCGATAACGACACCTCAAGCCTTGCTCGCGCTGCAGCCAGCACGTTCAAGCAGCAAAACGTAAAGGGTGTTGTGGTTGACCTTCGTGGCAACGGCGGCGGCTACGTAACGGCTGCACAAGAAGTAGCTGGTATCTGGCTCGACAAACAACTGGTTACTACCGAGCGTCGTAGCGGTAGGGTAACTGACGAACTGCTGTCACGGGGCACGCCAATCCTTAACGGCATTCCAACGACTATTCTCGTCAATGGAAGTAGCGCCAGCGCAAGTGAAATCGTTGCCGGCGCGTTGCACGACCACGGTGTGGCTAAGCTGGTAGGTGAGACTACATTCGGCAAGGGAAGCGTCCAGAAGCTTGTTGACCTTAGTAACGATGCAATGCTGAAAGTCACTATTGCACGTTGGTTTACACCAAAAGGGTTAAATATCTCAGAAAAAGGAATCACGCCAGATACGCCAGTGACTCGTTCTGCCGATGACTTTAACGCGGGTAGGGATCCGCAGCTCGAAGCGGCGCTTATGTCGTTCTAACTTGTGCTTATCTTGCGAGCATAGTACAATACAGCGTATATGGAAAGCCAAAAGAAAATCCTGCTTGTTGAAGACGATGAAGCGCTAGCAAACGTATATAAGTCTCGCCTCGACATTGAAGGCTTTCAGTCTCAGTGGGTGGGTAACGGTGAGGATGCGTTAGCTGTTGCTATGACGTTTAAGCCTGACCTTATTTTGCTCGATGCAATGATGCCGAAAATTAGCGGTTTCGACGTCCTCGACATCCTTCGTAATACACCAGAGACAACCAGCATTCATGTCATCATGCTTACTGCACTTAGTCAGCCTAAGGACAAAGAACGCGCCGAGTCTCTTGGTGTTGACGATTACCTCGTGAAATCACAGGTTGTTATCGGCGATGTTATCGAACGCGTTCGTCACCACCTTGGTATAAGCGAACAAACCGCGTAAGCGCACAACTTCTTACCGAGCTTCAAACAGATTGCAACTCCATCATGGGGTTGCTTTTTTATCAAGCTTATGCTATAATCTATGTAAATCTTACCAAAACAAAAAAAGGTTCGGTACATCTATGCACGCTCGGGTTGATCACGATACATTCGGCCAAGAAAAAGAAGTCTCACTGCTTCCCTCATTTGATAGCGTCGCTACTGAACTACTGAGTGATGAGCGCATTAAAGAGCTCCCTGGCGAAGAACAGGGGCGTGTTATCGTGGATCGTTTTATTGGGGCTGTTGTGCGCCATGGCGAAGTAACGGGTAGTCAGATGACCTACTCGCCACTTGATGTCATTCGGGGTATCGACAAGCTGAGTACGGTTGGCGAAAAAGGGATGCGTGAAATTACCAGCACTGATGGCTTGCGTACGGCTGTATATGAATTAGTTACTGACGAGCGTGTTGGTAAGGAAGTAGGCGACTTTGCCTCACGTCTTGGCATTGATGATACGGGCCGGTATATTCTTACAAGCCCTGCGCAAATCGAAGGCTACTTTGTCTCTGGTGGCCGAGAAAACCAGGTGAGCGACGCCGTAGGCGGTGTTCATATGCAAATGGATACGTGGATGCCTGTTCTTATGGAACACACTAAGAATATGGCTACCAACCCACACCTTGGCTGGATGTCATATGATAGGGCGCGCGAGCTTACGACATCGTCGGCGCCACTCATTCAAAATACTGGTCGTGACTGGGCAAAGGCCCTGCGCTCAGCCGAAAAGGTTGGAGTGGACGTTGACCTACTGCAACGCTCTGCCGAGAGGATACAGGCGCGCAGTGTTCAAACGCATCATGACATGGGAGCGACGGCATTGTTCGTTGCAACTGAGCGGCGCATTCAAGGCTACAAGCAGGATCTCAAGCGTCGATCGTACGGCGCGTAACGAGGTGTTATATTTCTCAATTAAAAAATCCCCATAGAAGGGGATTTTTTAATAAGGTGGGTGGAACTTATTGAACGATTACTTGCGTACGAGTGACAGTTCGGCCAGTGAAGCTACCTTTTTTCACTTTTTTGAAGCTCACGACACCATCTTGCGCTGCATGAATAGTGAAGTTTCGGCTAATAAAAGTGCCAGGACCAGCTACTTTGGTGCTACCAGTTTGGCGTACCAAGATTTCACCAGTGTTCACTGTTTGACCACCAAAGCGCTTCACGCCAAGGCGGGCGCCGGCGTTGTTGCGGTTATTTTTACTTGAACCACCTGCTTTTACGTGTGACATACTTTGTTATCTCCTTCGTGAGCTCGTTCTTTAGAGGCTCACACAATCTGTTAAATTGTACCTCAGATACACCGATTAGTCAACCCGTTCGATAACACCCCAGGATTAAAGGACTATTTAATAATTGGTATGCTACAATCGTGGTGAGCGACCAAGGTCTGCTCATTACAATTTGGCAATGTAACCTAACCCTTTATTGATACACATTAGTAAAGGTATGGTTGAAAATTCGCGTTAACAACACTGATCCCGTCGTTCAGGTTCGTTAACGCGTCGCATTAGGAAACTTTTGTGGGGCCTTACGGTCCGCCTAGCGGCGGGTTCCGTGTATTTTTTACCCAACTATAGTATTCCAAAAAAAACACGACGGAACGGAGGGTGAGGCAATGTCGAAATTAAAACAGTATTCACGTAAAGATATAGGCGTTATGGCGGTGGCGATTTTTCTCGTCGGCGCGCTTGTCCTACAAATTTTCCTAGTGTTTATTTCTTAACAAGAAGCAATAGTTCACGAGCAACGACCTGATCGGGGCGGAAGTAAAGCAATTCTTTCGTATCGACGGTCGTTAGTTCTATACGCTCAAACCCATAATTCTCGACTTTTTGAGCAAGAGGGAGGCGAGTAAATGAGCCGTAGCTGTCTTTCCATGCAGGAATAGCTAATACAACGGGTGTTCCCGGTTCAAGCTGACTGGCAATATTTTTTAAGAACGTACCAATAATGTGATTACAGTTGCCGCGCACTTCAGTGAGCTTTGAGGGGGACGGGGGGGCGCTAAAAGGTTGGCCTAAGTAAGCTTCGCTGGCGACTGCAGAAATAGGGGCTTTCCAGCGAGTGTCCATGGCGTCACCTTCATCGACTTGCATGTCCATGTCGATGTTGTAGGTTTCTTGTAGCCATTTAAGGTTATCTTGCGAGAACCGCACCATTTTTTCGGCAAGGTCGGTACCGTACACTGCGTGTCCCATAAGGGCAGCTTCTTGAAGAAGTACGCCAGTTCCACAGAATGGGTCAAGAATACGAAGGCGCTCTGCATTTGCTTGTGGATGGCTGCTCCGTAGGTCGCCAATAGCAAGGTTGATCATAATTTGAGCAAGCTTAGGGGGGAGCATACCAACAAAAGCATCGCGGCGCGGGCGACCTTGGTCGCGGGCAGCGAGGGCGGTAATGTTCTGCGCGCCAATGCTTTCGGCAACGATTGTTTGCCGTCGACCCTTGAAGATGAGTAGCTCTACTTTATTTTCAGAGAGACCTAGCTTGTTGTGGTGAGAAGTAGCCGTACTTAGCGCAGCTTCCTGGTTAGGGACGAGGCGAAGGCTGGCGTTGTTACTTTTTAGCTTACTTTTAAGAATAAGCCCGACACGCTGCACTTCACGAGAATTCGCCGTGAAGTCGTAGGCGCTAATACCAACGGTGATTTTACCCGGTGCATTCGCCCAGGCTTTGCTGTAGTGTTTCACGAGCGCGTCGCTGACTCGTCGCCAGTCTGTTGTGTCGAGCTGGAGGGTAACGCGGCCGATTTTTTGTGAGCCGCCAAGGGCTTGAATGTTGATAGGGTCGTCCGACTTGATGAGTGCGGTCTGTGACGAGAACCACGAAACGTCGCCAAAGACTCGTTCGAGTTCGGCGATGGATAGTTCTGGTTGACGACCTAAAAGGGCAATGTGCATAGCTTTATTATACCTTATAGATATATAATAAAGGCATGAAGCTTTCATTTAGGAGCTGGGCCACAATTATTACGCTCGTCTTACTGACGATTGTTATGATTGCTGCGTGGCCAGAAATTGTGAAAGCGTGGGAGCTTATGGGTCAGGTTGACCTATGGATTCTTCTCTTGCTCATACCCGTGCAGTTCCTTAGTTACTACGCGACGGGCGGCATTATGTTTTCGTACCTACGCGCAAAGGGTAACCTTGAAGATATGTCTCACTGGTCAACGACACGGCTCGCCCTAGAGCTTAACTTCGTTAACCATATCTTGCCAAGTGGTGGGGCGGCTGGCTTCTCATATCTTGCGTGGGTGCTAAAGAAACACAAGGTATCGGTGGCACGTTCAACAATGGCGCAGTTAATTCGTTTTGTCATGACATTTATGAGTTTTGTCGTGTTGCTTGTTGCGGCCATGATTGTACTGGCCTTCAGGCATCAAATTAATTCAGTGACGGTTATCGTCGGGCTTGTTTTGGTCGTTGCTGCTATTGGTGCGGCATGGGGCGGTATCTGGCTGATTAAAAGCAAATCTCGCATGCAGCGCTTTTCTGCTTGGATTTCAAAAACAGCAAACCGTATTGTGAGCTTCGTAACCCGTGGCCGTAAGATTGATGCTGTTAGTCACGAAGCTGTATTGGAGTTTTTCGAAGGGCTTCACGACGATTACCTTGCGATTCGTCGCGAACGTAAGATTTTAATTAAGCCATTTATATGGGCGGTCATTGCGAACGCGCTCGATGTTGCACTTATATGGATTGCATTCTGGGCGCTAGGGTATCCGCTCGATGCTGCGGTGTTGTTTATCGGCTTTGGTCTTGCCTCTATTGTTGCGGCTGTTGCGGTAACTCCCGGTGGTGCTGGCGTATATGAAGCAATTATGGTGGCGTTCCTTGCAGCCAGTGGGGTAACGCCAAACGTTGCTATCGCCGGTACACTCCTTGCGCGCGTGGTGCTCCTTGCTGGGACTATCCTGTTTGGCTATGTATTTTACCAACTAACGATTCTCAGGTATGGAAAACGTCCAGCTGACAGTTAGCGACTTTGTCGCGCTTATCAACCAAACACTCGAGTATGCGTATCCGAGTGTCAGTGTTGTTGGTGAGGTGACGGAGTTCCGCATTAGTCAGGGTAAATGGGTAAGCTTTAAACTTAAAGATGCCGGGGCAGTAATCGATTGCTTTATGGCAGTCTACCAGCTGCGCATCCCACTTGAAAACGGTATGAAGGTGATGGTCGTTGCATCGCCACGACTTAACGGTAAATGGGGAAAATTTAGCCTTAATATCCGCGCCGTCAAGCCGGTGGGTGAAGGGTCTATTAAAAAA
>Ga0247808_10000898_pt1 | contig 14372 bp, 11 predicted proteins | sample UWRJL089202R1_FD_179914 | JGI IMG/M metagenome (GOLD analysis project Ga0247808, IMG submission 179914) | Plant litter microbial communities from Arlington Agricultural Research Station in Wisconsin, United States - UWRJ-L089-202R-1 | ecosystem: Environmental > Terrestrial > Plant litter >... | reverse complement strand
ATGAAGTGAATGGGCTTGATAATCGGCTGGTCGTGAGTAATGGTTTCAAGCATCTCAGCGATTCCGCCATCGAACTCATATGAATCCGAGACAGGGTTCTCGGGGTCACGGAGGTCGAGGAAGTCAATCTGTAGACCCGGAAGCAAGAATGCGGTTGAACGCATACGGAACTTAAGAGTATCCACGTCGAAAACCGCATCGGGCATGAAGATATCCTTGTCAGGCCACATGCGGATAGTGGTTCCTGTCGGACGCTCCTTCTTCTCCTTGGCGGTTCTCGGGTCTGCTACGACAACCAAGTCCTTGTTCTCCTTGAACTTGGAGAACGGGTCATCTACCGTATCGAATCTTCCGGGCTTGCCTTCACGGAAGGAAATCTTGTGCTCCTTGCCGTTCTGATAGACAGTGACATCGAAGCGCTTACTGACTGCGTTGCTAGCTGTAGTACCAACACCGTTTAGACCACCAGAACCCCCACCGTAACCTCCACCGGCTACACCGAACTTTCCACCAGCGCCGACGTTGGCGAGCGAAAGCACGATACCGTTCTGTCCAGTTGCCTTGTTGATTCCTGTAGGGATACCACGTCCAGAGTCCTGAACTTCTGCGGAGCCATCTGGGAAGAACGTAATCTTGATCTTCTTACCGTGACCATTGAGGAACTCGTCTTGGCTGTTGTCGATGATTTCACGAAGGGCGGTAGTCATACCACCTTCTCCGGTGTTATCACCGAGATACATGGAGATTCGCTTGCGGATATGGTCGATTGGATCGAGCTTGTGGAGACTATCCGCGTCGTAATTAGTTTCAGCCATTGTGATGTTCTTTCTTGTCAGTTCAATAATCTAGCAGCACTTTGACCGCTTTGCTAGTAATTTTTAGGAATCTAGGTAACGGAAGTTTTTGAACCAGATGTATTGCTGTTGCTTATAGGTGTCAACAGTGCTTACTAATGGGGCATATCCGAAGGGGGAATACTTGGTGTCATACTGGTCTGCGACCGGAATATTGGGGTTAGCTACAGGCGCAAACATGGAGATTCCAACGTCGAGGGTTGACTCGGTATCTTGTCCTCTGTCTACCACGAGAACAACGTGCCCAACCTCTGCCGAATTCTCCAAACGACCGTTTCCGATACGACGGGTTGCATCCCACATCTGTAGTTTGCTGATGCGTCTGCCATCAATACCCGATTCTTGCAGGTCGGTCTTGAACTCTTCTAGAAGAGCCATCATGTTCTGTGCGACATAAGCCGGAGTGTTTATGTCCGGTCGGCGGCTGGTAATAATCTCACTTGCGTCCGCAACCATAGATGCAGTCTTCAAATCTAGGCGTGACGCTACAGCTAGGAATTCAGCCTGACGTTCGTTCATGCTCAGAGCGCCCGGAGCCTTCTTGTTCACGAGGAAAGACAATGCTTTGAGCGAGCTAAACTGATCCCTGATGTAGATGGAGTCTGCTGCCGATGACGACTTTAGCGGGTCACCGGCATGAGCTTCTACGTCCTTGTGTAGATAGCACCTCTGCTCACCCTCGCGTACAGGGTTGCCACAGCCTTTATAACCGCACGTCCGTACTGTAGCCACTCTTCACCCCTTAGTTCTTGATGACCGAATAGTTCTTAACTATGTCGTCAAGAGATTCGCTCTTCGTCCATGCTGGACAGTCTTTCAGGATTGGGCAATACTCGCAATAACCCCTACGCTCACCGTCAGTGGGCGCTGGGATTGCAAGAATCTCCTTGTCCTTGTTCACCATAGCATCCATCTCTGACGTGATAGCCGAGATAAGACGACGAACGCGCTCGACCGTGTTGTCGTTCACTGCAATAGTGACGCTTTCCGGCTCGGGACTAGCTCCGATGTAGAGAAGACGGACGGAGGTTACCTTGGATGGCAGAAGCTCCTTCATGGTCATCTCCATGCGAAGCCAAGCGTATATTCCGGCAGGAATAAGGGTCTTCTCGAAAACTCTCGGTCCCTTCGGGTCTTTGCTCAGACCAACGGACTTACCAGTCTTGTAATCCTCTACGATTTCGTTTCCGTCCTCGTCAAGGATGATGCGGTCAATCTTTCCCTGAATCTTTACGCCGTTGATTTCTCCACGAACCCAAGTTTCGTTAGAAACAACCTCAACATTCTCTGGATCTGGTTCGAAGTTTTCAAGGTAGCCCTCTACAATTTCGCGTGAGCGGGTGCGCATGTACTTCTGTACGCTTGCCTTGCCATACTTGTCTGAATCCAGAGTGATTTGGTAGTCTTCTGCCAGCGAGGGATCGATAAGACCATCGCTGGTATCGTTCTTTTCAAGCAGTTCCAAGGCATACTCGTATGTCTCCAAAAGGAGGGCTTCCGTGCGAAGATGCGGCGGCTCGGAATAGAAGACCTCTAGGACACGGTGGACGAATGTTCCTAGAACAGTCCATCTTGTCGGAGACTTGATGCGCTCGAACGGAGCATGGCGATCCACAAACCAGCGCAGAGGGCACTGTAGGAAGGATACGATTGACGAAGGACTTTCGCTTCGAGCTTTTCCGTTGTTGAAGCTGTCAACCCACTCTTGGGGAAGTTCAACTACAACGCCGTCATTGTTCGATGGCAGAACGTCATCAATCTCCCTTTCGATTTGCTCGGGAGATATTGTGACGGTCATTAGTCAAGCGCCGCCTCTGCGAGAAGGAAGAACAGGTCGAATTCCTTATCTTCGCTCTTGCTCGCTACGATGTCTTCAAGCTCGCCCTTGTTGACCTTGATATCAAGGCTTTCGAGCGTCTTGTTGATGTAGGCAACAGGGTTGCCAGCGGCAAGTCCCTTGAGAACCAGTCCGGGGATCTCCGTCTTCTGCTTATCGCTAAGGTCGTTGAGCAGAGCCTTTGCTTCCTTGTCACCCTTTAGGTCTTCGATGAAGTCTTCAATCTCTTCCTTCGAAGCCAACGGCTTGTTGGCGGAAGATGAAGATGACGAAGAGTTGGAAGAACCACGCGATGAACCCGACTCTTCACCGTTGGTGGTGAAAGGCTGGATGTTGGCGCAGAACCTTACCGAGCTTCCTCCCTGAGAGGTGGTTACTCCGGTAATGAATCCCTTGCGGACGATAACTTCCTTGCCGATGTTAGCCTCGGCAATTTCCTTGATCGTGTTTGCGAGAGCAATAGAGAAAACTTCGTCTTCCTTGCGACCCGCGTGGTATTCAATCCACTCGGTGTCGATAGACTGGTCTTCGAGATCACCCTTGGCATTCTTCGCCTTTAGGTGAATCTTAGCCTTGCGACCTACCAAGAAGTTCTGATCGCCTCGGCGGTCGAAAACCTCTACGCGATCAACAACAGCCTTGAAGGAGTTGCTCTTGTCTGCATCGAGCGGCTGACCATCCTTGTTGATGGAAACTCGGTGCTGATGGCGGATTGCACCAACAATGAAGTGCATGACCTCATCGACGGATGCACCGTCTGCGTACTGGGGAACTACTGCGCTAATGATAGCGTCAGCGTTACCTGAAATCGGCTCGCGGAATGCAAATGGAACTTTGTCTAGAATACTCATTGTCGTTGTTTTCTTTCGTTTTGGTGTTAGTTAATTCTACTACATTTTGTGTGGTTTATGGCTGACTTGCTGCTGCCATAGCAACATAAGTCAGGCTTTCTGAATCGTCACCGGGGGCGAAATTCTCGTCATCAATGAGCGCGATAGCACGCACCAGATTGTTGTCCTTTGGCACGAAAGCGATGATTAGCTCTTCGCGGTCAGCGGGGTAAGAATCGAAAAGGCTGGTGAACTGGTTCCATCGGAACAGAAGCGAAGCTGGCTCTCCGACGAGGCTCGTGATATCAACAGTGTCATCGAATCCGGCACGGTCGTCAACGCTGATAGCGATGCCATCCTTGCTCACCGCAACCTTGATATCGCGCACCTCGGTCTTGCCGTTGAGCGAGGCAATGGTGTCCGCCGAGCGGAAGGTGGCGATGAGGTCGCGCTTGTTGACCTTGACAACGCTAATCGACTTACTGATGCTGCTCTTGGTGTTGTTCAAGATGACATCGATCTGGAAAGCCTTGACATCGTGAGCCGAGGTTGCAAGTCGGATATGACGGCGAACATTCTCTCCGTCAACTACGAGGTGGATATCGCTCTTGTTGTCTGAGAGGGAAACCTCGACCTTTTCGCCCTGAGCAATCTGCTCGATGGTGTTACCAAGCGAGTTACGGTTGACGAGAACTTCCAGCTTTCCGTCAATCTTGTCGATGTTCACATACTTGATGTTGACACCGGCACCACTACGGGTTGCGAAAAGAGCTTTCTTACCCTCGAACCCGAGGTAGACGTTGCTTGCAACGCTGGAAGAGCTTGCGTCTGCGATAGCGGAGCCACCCTTGAATCCGGCAACAAACTCAGATGAAGCGAAGGTTGCTGCAATTTCACCCGGTTCACCGATGCGGGGGAGAATGGGTGAGTGAACATCGAGAAGTGCTAGGGAAAGCTTGCGACGACCAGAGGAAATGGTGAGATTGAGATCGTCTGCCTCTAGGGTTACTTCCTCCCCAGCGGGTACGTTAGAGACAGCGATTTTCAAACGAGCCGCTGGAACGAGAATCTTTCCAGAAGACTCGACCTCAATGCCTTCAGCGATAACGTACTGAGTTGCAGAAATCTCGTTCTCAGCCGTCAGCGTAATGGTCTTGGCATCCTTGTCAGCTTCGATGAGGATGGCGGTCAAGTTGATGCTACCACCGCTTCCTTCCTTGGAAGCGTAGCCTTCTACGACCTTGATGCTCTTGTCAATAACCTGCTGGTTGGCTGTAATCTTCATTCTTTTTCTCTTTGTCTTTCGTAGTTGGGAACACTGTAGCAAACGATTCTGTCTGCCGCAATAGGTTTAGTGATTTGATACGGGCAAGTTTCTGGGAACGGACTTAGACCTGACGATTTGCAGTTTTCCAGCACCATCGTCAGCCCAAACGCAGTCCCAAGCATCCTCGGAAATACGTGTGTGCTTCTCACCGTCATGCTTCATGGTGTGACGAATGAATTGCATACCGTCGATGGCAACATGAAGAGCAACAGACTGTCTCATCTCGCCAACACGAGAGGACTGTGAATAGGCAAGAGTACCGTGGTCTTCCCAGACCCAGAAAGGTTCCGCACCGGGCATTGTCACGCTGTACAGGACGCACTGGTGCTTAGTTCCGGCAGGGTTGTACTTCACGATACCGCCAACCGCCACAAATCTCTCGCCAACAACCTCTGGCTTCTCTACATCATTCCCATTTAGCTTGCCTAGGAACTCAATGCCGAGAACTTCGGGATCGTCTGAGTTCATGGCTCTCTCGTGCAACTCATGCTGTAGCGCATACAAGAGCGTATGAATCTGACCATCGGTTAGCTCGGATATATTGAAGTCACCGCCGTCTGCCTTGGGGGAATTCGTTCCGACCTTATCCGAGCTAGCTCTTGGGGTCGGAACGACAGGCTTCCCTTCGCTTTCTAGGATTCTATGAGAGCGAACCATTAGATAACCTCTAGCGAAGAAACCTTGGTTTCCTGATTGATGGATACGGAAACCTGCTGTGGAAGCGCCTCGATAACCCTGTCATCATGTGTAATAACGAAAATTGAGTCAACCAGACCCTCGTTCATAGCAACACGGAGAATGTCGATAAATGCAGGGATCTTGCTCTTATCCAACGGTCCGAGCGGCTCGTCAAGGAACAAGGTGTTCACTACACCACCGCTACGTTCGTTGAATACCTTAATCATGGCGAATAGATTACTGATGGAGATTCTCACACGCTCACCGAACGAGAAAGACTCGTATAGACGGCTATTACCATCGGCGGTGTGAACAATGATGTCGAGGACTTCCTTGCTTCCGTCACCCTTGTTCTCGCGCTCTTGTGTGAACTCAACCGTCATCTGATTAGAACCGGAAAGGGAGGAAAGAATCCTGTTCTGTTCTTCTTCGATGGCGGCAAGAATCGAGTCAAGGAGAATCGACGGGATTCCCTTGGCGCTTGTAGCGTGTACCAGCTTAGTAAGACGGTCGATATGCTGCTTCTTCTCGACAGCCTCTCGGTTGATTCTCTTATTTATCTTGTTAAGCTCGGCGGTGTTACGCTCTGCTTCTTCCAGAGATGCCCTGTTGCGTTCAAGCTTGTTCTTGCGAAGCTTGATGCCTTCCAGTTCTTCCTCCACCTCATCAAGTTGCTGGCGGAGTGCATCGGTATTGTTGTCATTCTTGATGGAGTCCAACTGGTCGCGCAGAACCTTGATGGTAACCTTATCGAACTCATCCTTTCGGCTCTTGATTTCCTTTTCAATCTTTTCTAGTTCATCCTCTAGAGCCTTCTCTTCGGCGTTGGAAAGAACGCCAGAATTGATGTTATCGATCTCTTCGTCCAGCGCGGAAATCTTATCTGCGGATTCCTTTTTGACCCTTTCGTTATCACTAACAACACCGTTCAGACGAACCAAACGCTCATTCTGCTTGTTGATTGACGTATTGGCTGCTTCTAGCTTGTCCTGCAAGATGTGAAGATCATCGGTCAAATCAGCAATAAGGTCGATAGCCTCATCACGCTCAGCTACAGCAGCAGATACGATGTTTGCGTGCTTAGCTTCGGAAAGCTCAGAACCACATACCCAGCAGGCACCATCACCATGCTCACCCAGCGCTTCAAGTCGTTCTTCTAGGTCGCGCTTCTTGGACTTAGCCTCCGTGATTGCTCGTTCCGCTGATTTGATCTTCGGCTCGATACGCTCGATAGCCTCACGGTCTTCGGTGATAATGCTCTTAGTTTCACTGATGTCATCGATAAGCCCATCCTCGCTATCGGCAATATCTTCCAGATCCTCGGCAATGCGAGACTTCTTGGTAACCGCTGCCGCGACCTTCTCCGCTGCATCAGAACTGTCAACAAGCTTCTTGTCGATAGTGTCAGCCTTGGCATCAAGCTCGTTGATTGCCAGCTTGTGCTGAGCCTCTGCTGAATCAATCTTTGCCTGAATAGCACCAGCTTCACCAGCACTAGCCGCCCCGATTGCCCGGTTGAGGTCGGCAACGGTCTTTTCCGCATCCTTCTGTTCCTTGTTTAAAGCCTTTTCATCAAGCTCTTCAAGAATAATCTTGATGGAACCCTCGCGGTCTTGTGACTGCTTGACCTGATTGATGTTCTGGTCAATCTGAGCTTGTAGAGCTTCGTATTCCTTGGTTACAACGGTCTTGTTGGCGCGAGTAGCAGCCTCTAGGTCACGCCAGATCGCAAGCTCGGGAACTAGGCTGGTGAGAATCTCACGCCGCTTGTTTGAGTCTGTGGCGGTGAATGCAGTACCACCGGGGTACTTGCTCTGATCCATGATGACGAGTGAGTAGAAAGCATCACGGGTTAGACCGATGATGAGATTGATTTGCTTCTGGGTAGTGTCCTTGAGGTGGTCACCGAACTTAGTCCAGCCATCTTCACCAGCGGCATCCTCTTGGTATAGAGCAACACTGCCTCCACCGCCCTTGCCGATAGTCCAGCTACGCTCAATCTTCCATACCTGACCGGCGTTATCTCGGAGCGTCAGCGAGCCGGAGGCGGTCTTTGATGAGTCATTGACGATTGAGTCGGCGCTGTTGCCATAACGTGCAGCGCCGTAGATAAGCCACGCAATCCCCTGTGGGATGGTTGACTTTCCGGCACCGTTCTCACCGACAACCGATGCATACGCAATGTCTTCGAGATTGATGTCAAGAGTCTTGTAGCTAAGGAAGTTGTTTAGCTTGAGGTTAAGGAATTTCGTCATGGTGGGTACAGTGTAATCGCTTGTCTTCTAAAAATCAAGGTTGAGGATCGGAGAACCCCTCCGCCTTTGGTAGCACGGAGGGGTTCTTTACGGGTAGGACAATATTAGTCGTCGCCGTATGTGGTGTCACGAGCGCGACGTGAAGAACGACGTGCCGTAGGCGCTTCGTCTTCCGTTTCGGCGCTGCTACCGCGTGATGAACGGCGTGAGGAACGCTCTGCGGGAGCATCGTCATCGTCGCTGCGTGAAGAGCGACGCGAAGAACGCTCTGCGGGTGCATCATCGTCGCCGCCACGGCTCGAACGACGGCTTGAACGAGAATCGTCATCGCCACCGCCCTTGTTTCCGCCACCGTCGCCGTTGTACTCCTGAGCCTCGATGGAAACCTCCACGAAGCGGGGGGAAGCACCAATCTGTCGAGCGAATACCGTGATGGTCTGCTCTTCGTTGATACCACCGTCGTCAAGCTTGCGCTCCCAACGGTGTCCCTTGAAGTCTCCGACGAAGGAGATGCGGTCGTACTTCTTCCAGCCACCCGCGATGATGTTCTCTGCGGTGGTGCCGGTTGCGATGATGTCGATGAAGAAAGCGTCGAGATCGTCGCCTTCCTGCTCGCGGTAGTTCAGCTTAGTCTTCAGTGAGACTGTAGCCGCCTTACCATCGCGGTTGATCTGCTTGGGGTCTGCGTAGAGCGTGCCTTCTGCGATAATGGTTCCTGCTGGGAATGCTGCCTGTGACATGTCATCTCTTTTCTTGTAGTTATATCCAGTATATTGTCACACCAACCAAGGGTTACCCCTCGCTTGGTGGCTTAACAATAGCACAGATAAAACGCAGCGCAAGAGTGAGTTTAGAAAATTTTTTGTTGCTCTGACCAGCACTTTTATGACATGCCGCGTTTGGTGCGCTCTCGACGTGTCGCCATATCGTAGTAAATGTTCCTGTTTCGCTGGTTACGCGCATCAATGAGCGCCTTGGTATCTTCAGGGCGTGTTTTGAAGATTCTATTCATTACATCATTGGTCGTGCTTATGACCCTGAAAGTTCCCTTTACGGCGCTAGCAGTACCACCGATGATGCCAGATATAAGTTCCTGTCTAGCCTTGATACGCTCGTCTTCGATACGTTCGGCTTCTTCCTGAGCCTTTTCCTGAGCGTGCTGGTCTTGACGGTTTCTTTCCAGCCACTCTCTTGCCTCATCGAAGTATGCCGAGTGAATTGGTTCTCCCTCAGCACGGGAAGGTAGAGCGTCCTTGGGATTCACTGCTGCGGGGTTAGCCGCCTTCCCGCCTGTGGCGATAACAACGTTTTCATGGAAGTCGCTAGCCTCGCGTCTTGTGGCAACAACAACATGTGGTGCGATATCGTTGTTGTAGACAACCGAGAGGAACTTCTCGTAGGGGATGTCGTAAGGAATTCCATCAGCGGATTCCCTTATGCCTTCCGCATTAGCTAGTTCCCACTCTTTTCTTACGCCGTAAGCAATCAGCGCACGCGCATCGTCGTAATCTGAGAAACCACCAAGACCATCTGAAGGAATAGCGTTGCTGATAAATTCGGCATCTTCCTGTGTGGTGAGGTCGCTTGGCGGCACAAGCCCCTCAATCACTTCTGACGTAAAACCTTCAATGTGCTTATCGCGTGCGACGGGATCTATTTCTAGCCTTTCGCCTCGCGCGAATCTAAGAGCCGCTGTGGTGGCAGCGCTCTCTGCATATGCCCTGACCTGATTTCTGATACCTTCTGGCTCAATCTGATCCTGAATGTCGATGAATACCTTTTTGGTATCTGACCATATCTGCGTTGGCGTGCTGGCTTCGTATACATCGGTGCTTGTAGCAGAGCTTTGCTGTTCTGCGATAGCAGCTTTGCTCTGCTTGGACAGTCTATCGAGGCGACCAGAACGTGCAGACTCTTCAGAATCTGCGTAGTTCAGATACCAGTGTCGCCAACAATATAGCGAAGTTGTGCTATTGCCACATGTATCATGCTTGCACTTTGCGGAACCTGCTCCCACAACGTCCTCCGTCTATCAGGGTGATTATCCCTATCTTATCAGTAGAAACTGACACCTCGACAGGAGGCACAATTTCAGGCTATCTCTGTGAGATACTTCTGCGCTTTATTGTCCTGTTTATCGACATGTCGTTCCACAGTGCAGGGTCAGCGGCAGGTACCTTGAAAGGCTCCTGTCTAGATTTGGGGTTGATCAAATCAATCCACTTCTCGAAGGCTGATTTGTCTGAGGTTATCTTCCATTCCTTCGGTAGAAGCGAAACCACTGCGGAAGCATACCTAGTGGTAAGAACCCGGTCATCGAGAATCACAATTCCACCAATATCCTTTACGGAGCGAATAAGGCGACCGGTTCCCTGAGCGAGCATGATGGCTGCGTAGTCTACGTTTACCTCCATGAATGGGTTGCCTCCACGCTCTTTCACGAATTCCTCACGAGCTTTGAAGATGGGGTCGTTTGGCTGAGGGAATGGAAGCTTCTCAACAATAACTAGATTCAAGTCGTCGCCCGGAATGTCTACACCTTCCCAGAAAGAGGTTGTTCCTACGAGAACAGCCTGTGGGTTCTCCTTGAACATCGAGATCAACTGACCCTTACCGAGCCGGTCGCTCTGCGAGTATACGGTGAATTCGGAAGGAAGGTGCTCTCTCGCCAGAGTGGTGAACTCTTCGCACTTCTGGTGGCTGGTGGTGAGGATAAGAGTTCTTCCTCCGAGCTTCACGATTGATGGTGAGAACTCAGCCCATGCACGGTGTGCCCAGCCACGGTCATCACGACCCTTCGGCATTCCCAGACCCTTCGGCACATAAACGCGAACTCGTGCGGGGTCGAACGGGCTTTCCACGTCGATGTAGTTCTCTGACTTCATACCGACAGTAATCGGAGTCTGCTTTGAGATAGTTCCCGAGCTTAGAACCAAGCTGGCGGGGTTGATAAGACCGGTATCTCCTGTGTAGATGTTCGGCATCTGAGACGCACGGGAAACCATGCGACGGAAGAAAGAAACATCGATTGGGACGGTCTTGATAACTAGCGGCTCACCCGCATTGGAGAAGTTGAGCGAGAACTGATGACGATTCTGGTTGTCAACCATTTCAAGCTGCTCGGCAAGCTTCATAGCATTGGCAACGATGTCTTCGCCAATCTGAGTGCTCATCGAGGAAACAACCTTGGGAACGCCGTTCCTATCCAGAGCTAGACCGGACTTTGCGGCACGCTCTGAATTTGAGGCGTAAGCCTGTAGTTCCAGCATGAAGCTCTCTGACCTGCCAGCGATATTCGTCAAAGCCTGTGAAAGCTCCTTGCGGAACTCATTCTCAGTCTTGGTGTCACCATCGATAACTCTGTTGAGCTTGTACTCTGCATCGATGAAGTCATTCTTGAAACGCTCGAACAGCGCATCATCACCGTATCGCTTGGTGAGCTTCTTGGCGATATCATCAACCAACTCCATCGACTTCGTGATGTTGAGTTCTACCGAGAAGGCTTCCGCGAGAATACGGAACAGGTGGTGAGCCTCGTCAACAACGAGCATGTCAATCCCCTTAAGAAGATAAGGAGAAAGTGACTCTTCGACGTTGTAGCCATCAGTCTTGATGAGTTCGTATGCTAGAAGCGTGGTGTTGACGACCACAATCTGTGAGTCAAGAGCGTGTGCATATGCAGCGCGGTAGATGCAACGGCTGGCGCAAGCAATCTGCCCCGGAAGCTTGGCTACTTCGTCAAGGAATTCCTGTGGGTATTCGGTGACGCTCATCTCGTCATCAACACCCATAGGCATGTTCTTCATCTTGTTTGGGTCAATCCACTTTTCTCGCTGAATAGCACAGCTTTTGCTACCGCTGATCTGCTTGCGCGTCTCCGGTCGCAAACGCCCCATGAGAGCCTCTGCATCGTAAGCGAGTACATCTCGGGTGCTCTGAGCGTCCTCTGCGCGAGAGAGAATCTCTTTGAGAGTCTCGATGTCTCGGGAGTCCGGTTCCTCGATGTCATCGAAAAGAACCAAGTCGTCTTTGTCTCCACCGCCCAACATCGCTCTGGTGGATGCTAGGCAGGGGTAGTTGCTCTTACCCTTCATCATTCCATAGGTAAGATCGAAGCCGTAGATTGCCTTTAGGTCTTCCTTTAGCTGAGGAAGCTCTTCCTTGATTAGCTGGTCTTGTAGCGACTTTGTACTGGTGGCTACAACCATGCGCTTACCAGCGGCAATACCGGCGATAATGTAGGCGAGTGACTTACCGGTTCCAACAGGTGCGTTGGTGGCAACATCAACAATAGCGCCGGGGTAGCTATCACGAACTGCGGTAGTGATGGAGTCAACCATCTGAACCTGACCGGTTCTCTTATCCCATCCTCTATGTGCGAGAACCGCGTCAAGAATCTCATTCGCATCACGCGGGAGCTTAACAGTTTCAGGTTCTACGCTTTCAGCCGAATCGGGTTCTGCGTAATCTGATGGGATAATTTCAGTCATTATTCTTTCTAGCTACCTTTACTAAGTTCGTTTTGCTCACCCCAATCTCGATGTTGTTACCGATTTTGATGATGAGGTTTCTACCTTGTTCTTTGATGGATGATACAACAGCCCAGTGCGATCCCGCAATAGCAGTTTGGTGTGCAGCCAATATTAGGTCACCCAGTCTTATCTGAACTGCTTGAATCTGTAACAGATTGGTGCCTTCTGGGATCTTACCCTTTTCTGTAACAACATCTGATGGGAAGTCCGGGTGCTTTGGTGACAAGAGGTAATCGGGGATATCAGGGAGGACTCCCTTGATAGCCTTCTTGTGAACCTTACCTAGCTGGAATCTTCCCTCAGCAACACCTTTGAGGATGTTGATATCGATTCCAGTCAGGTAAGAAAGGGATTTTAGATCCTTTACACCGTTAGCTGCTGCGTAATCATTAAGGGCGGTCATCGATGAACTGCGCCGCCTTGCGCTCGTACATGCGCTTCTTTTCGATTGGCATGATGTCTGATAGGTAGTCGTTACGAATAGCCTTGAAGCGCCGAGCAATACTCTTGCGATCCTTCAACTCCCTGCCTCCCCAGATTCCCGGTAGAGGTCGGACATTTGAATTGGCTCCGAAATCTCTGTCTTCGTCACCAAGGAGAATCGAGTCCGCAAGGCACTTAGCTCTCAACGGGCAAGCCTTGCAAGCGTTCTTCGCGTTAATGATCTTGATCGCAGAACTGACGTAATCGACTTGGTATCCCTCGTCTTCTTCGCCAGCGGGATACTCTTCGGCATCAGGAAGCTCCGCGAAGAAGTCATCAATGTCCAACGGACCTATCTCGGGATTGATGATGGGGAAGCTCTCGGGTTTTGCACAGACAGCGAGGTGTCCTTCCTCGCGTGACATAGCCTGTCCGCTACCATCTAGGAAGATTCCTCCTACACGCTTGCGAGCTAACCAGACGATGAAAACGTAGTCTGCTTCGATATCACGGTCTTCTCTCCGCATTGTGATGTCAAACGACTTCACAACCTTCGGAACCCGAACGCGGCTTTCCACGTTCTCAAAAATAGGGAAGAGTCCTTCCTCATTAGAATCTGCACTGTCCCAAGGAACATCAAGTATACCCATACGCTAAACCCATTTCACATCAGTAACGATCAACGAGGTAAATCTAACAGTTTCTCCACAGGAACACAAGGACTGTGGATAACTTTATTGAGCATTTACTAAACAAATTTAGCGATGGGTGTTTGATGCCATAACTCTACCAACACGCTTTGTCACAACACGGGTAAAACCACCGTTTACATGCCACGCTGCCCATACCGCAGCAGCCAAACTCATTACCGCTGGTGCGGTGATGGCAGCGAATACCGTGTAGGTGTTGAGGTCAAATACGAGCAAAGACCACCAGAGGAATACGGCTGGTGATAGCAGCACGAATAGTGACTGCACGAAGGGGAAGATTAGCTTGTGAGTCCTCTTGCGCTCAATACGAGTGATTCTGTTCAAACCAGCGCGGAACGAGTTATTGATGTCAACGAGGAAAAGACCTGTTCTTTCCGGCTTCTCGGGCTTTTCTTGAAGCTTCGCCTTGTAGCTGGCGGACTCTTCTTCATCGAGAACCTCTTCGAAGAACTGAATTGTGTAGATCCTTTTCATCGCGTAGGAGATAACGATCCAAGAGCAGATAAAGGCAATCACTGCTACCGAGCCGGTCGGGATGTGCCAAGTTCCCTGTGTGGCTAGGGGAGGAAGGCTAATCAGCGCAACAGCGAAGAGCAATACACCGGCTAGAGTCGTCAGCATATCTTTTCTGAAAACGAATTTGGCGCTGCCAACGAATCCTTCTGATGGCTTGAAGACCAATCGGGCGGTACCAACGAATGCGATGTAGACAACAACTACGTTTAGAGCGACGGTTGCTGCGAGCAGTAGGTCGATTAGTTTGTTGCTCGGCGGGATAATAGGAACAAAAGCGGTCGCTAGACCTCCGAGGGTAGCAACAAAGACCCAGACGAGAACGCCCAATAGAGTTGCTTTGTGGTTGGTAAACCAGCCGGTGATCGACTTCTTCGCGGACATGTTTTCCTTATCGTTTGTTGCCGTGCCAG
>Ga0247808_10000897_pt1 | contig 14381 bp, 11 predicted proteins | sample UWRJL089202R1_FD_179914 | JGI IMG/M metagenome (GOLD analysis project Ga0247808, IMG submission 179914) | Plant litter microbial communities from Arlington Agricultural Research Station in Wisconsin, United States - UWRJ-L089-202R-1 | ecosystem: Environmental > Terrestrial > Plant litter >... | reverse complement strand
GGATGACGCGGTGCGGGAGGGACCAAAGTCCGTGCCGCGCGGTGTGGATTCCGGTGCGGACGTTCGAGTCGCCCGTTTTGTTGGGCTCGACCTTTGAGCGGTCCGCGCCCAGAATATGGAGCATGCTTCAAGACTCACAGCTTCCCACGTCGCGCCGACTCGCAGGGGCCCTCGTTATCGCTGCCGCGGCGATGTTTCTGTCATCGTGTGCGGGATCAACCCCCGCAGACCCTCCGGCCACCGATGACGTGAGCCCAACACAGAGCGCGTCGGAAACGGCGCTGACACTGATCGATGCCGGCGAGGGCGTCCCGGGTACCCCGGCCGACCAGGGTGAGCCCTTCGACGGCACCGGGCCCTCCACCATCTACGACCCGGCCGCTCCCGAGACGCTGACGGTGGTGCTGTTCGGCAGCGGAAGCTGTCCGCCCGAGCCGGTGTCGTACTCCGTTGGCGACGATGGCAAGGTCACGATCCTCACGGACTACATCGGCGAATCAGAGATGTGCACCAAGGACTTCTCGCCGATCACCTACGAGATCGCCACTCCCCCGGAGTTCGATCCAACCAAGGGTGTTGCCCTGGAGGCCGTCCAGCCCAACTAGCGTCTACGCAACCTTCACCGCACGCTGCGAGCGTGCCCGGCGTTCGAGATACAGACGGTGCGCGAGCGGCGCCCAGACGATCACCCCAACGGCAGCGCCCAGCAGCAGGCCGCCAAAAGTATCGCTCAACCAGTGCGCACCGAGGTAGGTGCGGCTCAGCAGCATCACGATTGTGTAGATCAGCCCGGCGGCCCAGACCCACAATCGACGCAGGATAAAACCGAGCACAACCGCGGTTGTCGCCGCGTTCGCAACGTGTCCCGACGGAAACGACCCAAAGTCGGCGGTGATCAAAATTTCTTCCGGACGCGGACGGTCAAACGTGTTCTTCAGCACCTGCACCAGGCCCGCGCTGACAACCACGGCGATCGTGAAGTACAGCGCCGCCCAGAATCGTCGCATCACCAAAAGCACCGCGATGATCAGCAGCGGCACCACAAACACGCCAAAGATGCCACCACCGATGTGGTTCATCAGCTGCGCCGGCCCCTCCCACAGCGGACTCCGGTGCTCGACAATCTCTTCCATCCATTCGGCGTCGAACTCAAAGGGAAGATTGCCCTGCCGGTACAAAATCAGCGCACCGAGCCCCAACACGAGCAGTACGGCGATACCTCCACTGATCAGGGGCCATCGTCGGCTTACTCGCGCCGCTTCGCGCTCTGTTTCTGGATCGGTCATTCCCCCACGTTATCGGGCTCACAGATTCATCCCGTGGACTAGACACGTTCACCGAATCGCTTTGTTCCGTTCACCGGCCCGTGCGAGTGCCGGTTCATGGGTTCGCACCCGCGCCGGCTCATCACCTTTTTTATGCGGGGCGAGTGGATGACGCGGCTGCAGCTAGTGCGACAGCGCGGGCACAGTGCTCGGCCGCACCAGGAACCACAAGATACCGATCGACACAATTGCCGTGCTCGCCATCACCATTCCCATGGGGATTGCCGTCTCCACGCCGAAGGTTCCGACGATGGGTGAGATGAGTCCGGCGAAGCCGAAGTTCACTGCACCAAGAACAGACGCGGCGGTTGCCGCCTCGTGTCCGTGGTGTGCAAGCGCCAGAACCTGCACACAGGGGAACGACAGTCCACACGCCAAAATGAAGAACCACAGCGGAATCAGGATTCCGATAAGTCCGGCGCCGAGCGAGTCGAGAACCACAATGCTGATGGCCGACGCCAACAGGAGCGCCGTGGACCCGGCGAGAATCCACTGTGGACCAAGGATTCGTGTCAGGCGTGCGCTTGTCTGCACACCGGCAACCACACCGATGGAGTTGACGGCGAAAAGCAGGCCATATTCCTGGGCGTTCAGGCCATAGACGTCCTGGAACAAAAAGGACGACGTCGAGAGGTAGGTGAACAGGCCGGAGAATGTCATCCCGCCCATTATCGCCATTCCCACAAACACCCGGTCGGTGAACAGGGCACGGTAGCGCTCGCGCGCGGTGGAGCGCCCCGCGTCGGCACGACGTTCGGGAGGCAGTGTTTCGACAATGAAAAACACCGAGGCGGCGAGGACGAGGATTCCGTACGCCGCGAGGAAATAGAAAATCCCGCGCCAATCGAGCCACAGCAGAAGCTGCGAGCCAATGACGGGAGCGGCGATGGGTGCGAGTCCGCTCACCAGCGCGAGACGCGAGAGCATCCGGACGAGGGGCTGGCCACCAAAGAGGTCGCGAACCATGGCGATCGCAACAACGCTACCGCCGGCGGTGCCGATGCCCTGGAGGATACGGAAGATGGCGACAACGGTGATATCGGGGGCAAGAGCCACACCAAAGCTTGCGATGATGTGCACCGCGGTGGCGATGATGAGCGGTAACCGGCGCCCGACCTTGTCACTCCAGGGGCCAACAACCAGCTGGCCAAGAGCAAAGCCAATGGTGGTGGCAGTGAGGGTCAGCTGGATGATCGTTGCGGTCGTGTCGAGCTCGCGCTGCAGCACCGGGAACGCCGGGAGGTACAGGTCGATCGTGAAGGGACCGAGCGCCGTGAGGGCTCCAAGCACAATGATGTAGACGAGTTTCTGGCGGCGCGACAGCGCGTCGCCGGGGTGCACGGTGATGGTCACGGAAGCAGTTCGTCCTTGCAGAAAGAGTGGGCGTCGCAGTGCACCCGATGACCAGACACCCCGAGGGGAACGTGGAGGGGAAGGTCACAACTCCTGTGAAGGACCTGAAATAAATCCTAGTCGAGCGCTCTGACGGCGCGCTTGGTCGGTGCGCTTTTGTTTCGCGACGGCCACGCTCCGTTCAGAGATTCGACTCAGACGTTCGACGGATCAGCGAGAAGCGCTTCGAACGCAAGCTCCGCGGCGCCGATCATCAGGAGGTTGGTGCCGAGCTCGGCACGCACGATACGTACGCTGTCCCTCGCGGACGGAAGCGATTGCGCAGCGACGGCACGATCCAACCGTTCCGGATCAACCGCGTAAAGCGCTCCGAGGAATCCGCCGAGCACAATCAGCTGCGGGTTCAACGTATTAACGGCATTACGCAGGGTGATCGCGAGGGTGTCGAGCTGGCGCTCTACCTCGGCGACCACAACCGGGTCCGGCGAGTGCGGAGGGGTCGCCAGAGCGGGATCGTCTGAGCTGCTTTTGTCGGCAGGATCATCGTTCGTCGCGGCGGCGTCATCCACTGCGCCCGCAGTTTTCGAAACGGAGAGAAGGGTGGCCTCGAGGTCCTCCGCGTCGACATCCGTCAGTCCCACCACCGACAACAGGTTCGCGCGACGCACCTCGGTCTCGAGACAGCCGACCGCACCACAGTGGCAGACGATGCCGCCCGAGCGCACGAGTGTGTGCCCGAACTCGCCCGCGTACCCGGAGATACCACGCAACGGAGCACCGTTGACGATTGCGCCACCTCCGATACCGCTGGCACCGCCGTTGAGGTACACCACATCGGTGAGGTCTCGCCCGGCGCCAAAAATGCTCTCAGCGAGCGTGCCAAGGCGTGCATCGTTCGCGGCAACGACGGAGAACCCGGTGGCGTCCTCGAGCATTTCGGCCAGCGGCTCGTCGACCCACTTGAGGTGGGGCGCGAGACGGACCAAACCATCGTGCGACCGAACGAGGCCAGGCACGGCAACCCCGATTCCCACGGCACGGTGGGCGAGGTCGAACTCGTCGCGCAATCCGTCGATGAGTGCAGCGCTGATCTCAACTGCTTCGGCGGCGGTCGGAACGTGGTCGATAACGGATCGAATGCGGCGGTGGACCACTCCGCCGAGTCCAACGATGCCGACCGTGATGGCGTCGATCTCGGGGTTGATGGCGATGCCCAGGGCACGTGGGCCCGGCCTCACGATCGGGGACGGTCGCCCGACCTGGTTGCGTGAGTCGGGGTCAACCTCGATCACAAGCTCGCGCTCGGCGAGCTCGCCCACCAGCGCAGCAATCGTGGACCGGTTGAGGCCGGTCTGACGCGTCAGCTGCGACCGGGAGATTCCGGTCGTGCGGTGCACCAGACGCAGCAGCACCGACAGGTTGTGACGGCGAACGGAGTCGTTGCTGTTGCCCAAACCACCCGGCTGGGGTGTGGACGAGGGGTGCGCCATGCTCACCAGCGGCCTCCCGGAATTCTGCGTGTACGGATCAGTTCGGTCAACCAGCGACCGCTCGTTTTGATGGTTCGTTCGAGACTTTCGTAGTCAACAAACACAATCCCGAAGCGTTTACTGTAGCCCCAGGCCCACTCGAAGTTGTCCATCAGCGACCACACCATGTAGCCCCGCAGGTCGACTCCGCGCTGCATGGCCCGATGCGCGGCCACAAAGTGGCGGTGCAGGTAGTCAACCCGGCGGGGGTCTGCGACCTCGCCGCCCACCATCACGTCGTTGAACGCGGCACCATTCTCGGTGATCATCAGTGGCGTCTCCGGAAACTGGCGGTGCAGGTCCACAAGCAGTTGCTCGAGTCCGTCTGGCGCAATGTTCCAGCCCATTTCAGTGAACGGGCCGGCCTCGGCGACAAACTCAACCCGCTCGCTGCCCGGGTACTTCGAACCAATGGTGACGAGAGTCCCGTCGGGATTGCGTTTTGCCGCGGCATCCGACCCCATCCGAACCGTCGCCGTGGTGTAGTAATTCACCCCGAGAAAGTCGATCGGCTGGCGGATCTGGTCGAGGTCGCCTGGCTGAACAAAGGCCCAGTCGGTGATGCCGGCGGTATCGTCGAGGAGGTCTTGCGGGTACGCACCGAGCAGCATCGGTCCGGTGAACGCACGGTGGGCGACGGCATCGATGCGGCGCATGGCCTCTTCTTCGCCGGCACCTCCGCCGCGCAGGGCGCTGAAGTTGAGGGTGACCGACACCAACGCGTCGCGGCGAACCGTATGACGCAGCTCAGTGACGGCGAGTCCGTGGGCGAGGTTGAGGTGGTGAACCGCGGTCAGCGCGGCGAGCGAGTTGCGGACACCGGGCGCGTGCTCCCCCGACGCGTACCCGAGGAATGCCGTGCACCAGGGCTCATTGAGCGTTGTCCACGCGTACACCCGGTCGCCGAGAGCATCGCCCATAATTGAGGCGTATTCCGCGAAGCGGTACGCGGTGTCGCGGTTGGTCCATCCACCCTTGTCCTGGATCGGCTGCGGCAGATCCCAGTGGTAGAGAGTGGCAATCGGGCGGATGCCGCGGGCGAGAAGTCCATCAACAAGCCGGGAGTAAAAGTCGATCCCCGCTTTGTTGACCGGCCCCGATCCGGTCGGCTGGATACGCGACCATGAGATCGAAAAGCGGTACGCCTCGAGGTCCATGGACTTCATGAGGTCGAGGTCACTGTCGAGGCGGTTGTAGTGGTCAGCGGCGATCTCGCCGGTGTCCCCGTTCAAGGTTGTGCCGGCCGTGTGGCTGAAGGTGTCCCAGATTGAGGGACCGCGGCCGTCCTCGTGAGCGGATCCTTCCACCTGGTACGCGGCGGTCGCAGCACCGATCAGAAAGTCTGGGCCGAATTCCAGGCCGGTATCGCGATAGTCGTCGACGTCGGGGGTGTTGCCGCGAGTGGTTGCCACTGTCGAACTCCTTCAAGGCGTGCGCCCGGCGCTGTCTTACTGTGCACTGCGTGATTCGCTGGCTCAGCCGCGGCGGTGCGTTCGCGCTGCAGACGTACGTTGCCAGCGCAACACGTGTGTTTTTACTCTATCGGCGCGGGGCCGGCCGGCGGCGCGGTGCTCTCGCGCACAACCAAGGTGGTGGCGAGGTCCATGCGGGTGTGACCAACGTCTTGTCCGTCGCGGAGGCGCAACACGAGGCGTGTGGCTTCTTCTGCCATTTCACGGAGCGGCTGGTGGATTGTCGTGAGGCGCGGGCTCGACCACTGCGCCACGGGTACGTCGTCGTATCCCACCACCGACAGTTGCGCGGGCACGCTGATGCCGCGGGTGCGTGCCGCGTCCAGTACACCGAGGGCCTGCAGGTCACTGCCCGCAAAAATCGCGGTGGGTGGGTTCGGCCCATCGAGCAGTTCAGCGGCGCGCGCACGCCCGCCGTCGACGTGAAAGTCACCGAAGTGCACCTGGCTGGGGTCCACGTCGAGGCCCGCGGAGTTCATGGCGCTGCGGTATCCGTCGAGCCGGGCCAGCGAGCACATCATGTCGAGTGGACCGGTAATCGCGGCAATACGGGTGTGCCCAAGTTCGATGAGGTGGCGAGTGGCGGCGAGGCCACCCGACCAGTTGGCTGACCCAACCGAGGGAACGCCGGGCGACGGGTCGCCGGCGGGGTCAATGATGGCGAAGGGAATGGCGCGGGAGCGGAGCTGTTCTTTATGCTCGGGAGCGAGGTCGGAGAATACAAGGACAACTCCGGCGGGACGTCGACGGATGACGCCAGCAATCCACTCCGGTCCCGGCGCGTGACGGCTGCCGCTCTCCGTGAGCACCACACCCATCCCGCGCTCGCGGGCGACGTTGCCCACCCCACGGATGATCTCCATCGACCAGGCGCTCTCGAGTTCGTGGAACACCACCTCGATCAGCGCGCGGTCGCCACCCTCGGGATTCCGGCGCCGGTAGCCGTATCCCTCGAGCAGCGCCTCGACGCGAGCGCGGGTCGACGCCGCAACATCACTACGGCCGTTGAGTACTTTCGAGACCGTCGACAGCGACACCGCCGCTTCGTGCGCAACGCTCTCGAGTGTCACTCGGGGTTCGTCGTTCTTCTCCACGGTCACATTCCACTCTCTTCCCGCGCCCCTGTCCCGCGCCATCGTACTCACGACATTGTGTTGAGATTTGATCGAGCAAATGTATTTGTTGCTCTTGACGCCAAATTGAGCCCGACGTAAGCTTCCCCCATCCTAATAACTTTCGACTACGATGTCGAAACTTTCGAGAGGCGTTCGATGAAGAACAGACCAAGACCCCGGATGATGCGTTTACTCGCCGGTACAGCAGCACTCGCCGTCGGCGTCACGCTCGCCGGATGCTCGGGTGGTGGGGGTGGAGCGGAAAGCCGCCCCGAGAATGAGGTTCACGTTGCCATCTACGGTGACGCGACCAACAAGGTTGAAGAGCAGATCGTTGCCACCTTCAACGAAACGTCGGACGTCAAGGTCATCCTCGACAAGATCCCCGGAGCGGAATACCAGCAGAAGCTCCAGACGATCATCAGCACCCAGAACGCACCGGACATCTTCTTCAACTGGGGTGGCGGCAGCATCCAGGACTTCGTCGACGCGGACCTTCTCCTCCCCCTCGACGACTTCATCGAAGAGGACCCGGGACTCCAGGACAACTTCCTCTCCTCGGTGTTCGACACCGCGGTTATCGATGACAAGGCATACGGCGTTCCCATGCGCGGCACCCAGCCGGTGATGTTGTTCAATAACAAAACAGTCCTTGCCGACGCCGGCCTCGAAGCCCCGACCACGTGGGACGAGCTGCTTGAGGCCGTCGGGGTTCTCAAGGCCGACGGAATCACCCCCATCGCACTCGGTGGCGGAGACCAGTGGCCGACCCTGATGTGGTTCCAGTACATCTACGACCGCGTTGCGGGCCCGGAGTTGTTCCAGGACGCCATCGCCGGTGACACCGACGTGTGGGAGAGCGACGAAAGCAAAGAAGCACTGGCGATGCTGCGTGAGCTCATTGATGCCGGCGCGTTCGGCACCAACTTCGATTCGGTCAAGTTCACCGACGGTGGATCCCCCGCACTTCTCCGCAGCGGCAAGGCAGCCTTCGAACTGATGGGCTCGTGGAACTACGCCACCCAGCAGGACGCCGATCTGGAGTTCGCGGAAAACAACCTCGGCTACACCGCGTTCCCCGAGGTTGAGGGAGGAAAGGGTGATGCCGCAAACATCGTGGGCAACACCAACAACTTCTACTCGGTCATCAAGGACACCCGATACCCCGACACCGTGCGCGACTTCCTGAAGCTCATGTACTCGGACGAGTTCGTTGAGGCGCAGCTCGCCATCGGAAACCTGCCGACCACCACCAACACCGAGAAGTTCCTCGACACGGCGGCTGCCCCGGAGTACTCGGCCTTCCAGTTCGACCTGGTCAAAAACGCTCCCGCGTTCCAGCTCTCCTGGGACCAGGCTTACCCGCCCGCCGCAGGAACACCGCTGAAGATCGCTGTGCAGCAGTTCTTCAACGGACAGATCGACGCAGACGGCTTCATTGCCGCGATGCAGGCTCTCTAAGGAACAGAACCATGACCGCGCTTGCTCCCCGCAAGCGGTCGACACGCTTGGGCGGCCCCTCCGTGGGCCGCCCGGGCTTTGTCTGGGCCGCACCCGCCACCCTCTTTTTTGGGCTCTTCGCCCTGTTCCCCCTCGTTCTTGTGGTGGTGCTGTCATTCACCGCCTGGAGCGGGCTGGGCGACCCCCGGTTTATCGGCCTCGACAACTGGGTCGCGATCTTCGACGACCCCATCCTCTTCAAGAGCCTCGGCCTGACCGTACTATTTGTTGTTCTCGCCCTCGTCACCCAGGTGCCGCTGAGTATCCTGCTCGGAGTGTGGGCAGCGGGCTTTCAGAAAAACCGCGCCGTGTTGTCGGCGATCTACTTCATCCCCCTCCTGCTCTCCTCCGCAGCCATCTCGGTTCTCTGGCGAGCACTCCTCGACCCCAACTTTGGAATCCCGGGCCAGGTGCCGTTCCTGTTTGGTGATGGCAACCTCTTCGGCAAGCAATCCACCGCGATCGGGGTTCTTACCTTTGTCGCCATGTGGCAGTTCACGCCGTTCTACACCCTGATCTTTCAGGGCGCCGCACGAGCGGTTCCCCCGGTGCTGTACCAGGCGGCCGAAATCGACGGTGCGGGCACGGTGCGCCAGTTCTTCAACGTCACACTGCCGCAGATGCGGAACAGCATCATCACCTCGGTGATCCTGATGGTCGTCGGCGGCCTGACCGCGTTCGACACCGTTCTGATCCTCACCAACGGTGGGCCGGGAACCGACACCGCTGTCACTCCCTTCTATATGTACCAAAAGGCGTTCCGGGCGTTCGACTTCGGTCAGGCCAGCGCCATCGCCGTTGTGCTGGTGCTCGCCGCCACCGCAATCTCCCTCGTGCTGGTGCGCGTCTCGGGATACGGCAAGATGCAGAGCGCGCAGGAGGGTATCTGATGCGCAAACGTCCCAACTACCTGGCGGGCCTCGGCTCCAGCATCTGGCTTCTCGTTGTCGCGATCCCGATTTATGTACTCATCACGGCGAGTTTTCAGACCCAGCAGGGCTACGCGTCCGGTGGCCCACTCTCGCTGCCGAGCACATTCACCCTCGACAACTACACCAACGCGTTCGAGAGCGGCTTCGGCCGCTACTTTCTCAACACGTTTGTGGTGACGTTCAGCGTGGTGGGCCTGGTGCTCGTGCTTGTTCCGCCGCTGAGCTACGCGATTGTGCGCGGCAACAGCCGGGCAACACGGGGAGTGTTCCAACTTTTCTTGCTGGGCCTTGCCGTGCCGTCCACTGCGGTGATTGTGCCGATCTTCTACATGATCAGCAACGTTGGGCTCTATGACAACCTGCTCGGCGTCATCCTTCCCACGGCCGCCTTTGCCCTTCCCGTGTCGACCCTGATTCTCAGCGGCTCGATGCGCGACATCACCCCGGAACTGTACGAGGCGATGGCTGTCGATGGCGCCACCCCGCTGCGCACCTTCTTTCGGCTGGTGATCCCCCTCTCGAAGGGCGGGATCTCTACCATCGTGGTGTTTTCCGCGCTGCAGGCATGGAACGGGTTCCTCTTTCCGCTCATCCTGACCCAGTCCGAACAGACCCGAATGATCACCCTCGGACTCTTCAATTTCCAGACCCAGTACGGGGTCAACGTCCCGGCACTGCTCGCCGCCGTCATGCTCTCGATGATCCCCGTTCTCCTTGTTTATCTCTTTGCTCGTCGTGCGCTCGTTCAGGGCCTCATGGGCATGGGAGGAAAGTAACCCGTGTCTCTCGCATCCTCCGCGTCATCCACCACTCCGTCCCCCACAAACACCACGGCACCATGGCGTGACACCTCGCTGCCGACCGCCGATCGCGTCGCCGCCCTGCTCGAGGAGATGACCCTCGACGAAAAGATCGCCCAGCTCTACGGAATCTGGGTCGGCGCCTCCGCCGACGGTGGCGATGTGGCCCCGTACCAGCACGACATGGACGAGCAGATTGACCTCGACGCGCTGATTCCGAAGGGACTCGGCCAGCTGACCCGTCCCTTCGGGAGCGCCCCGGTCGATGCCGCTCTCGGTGCGCTCTCACTGCAGCGCACGCAGGAGAAGATCGTCGCCGGGAGCCGGCTCGGGATCCCCGCGATTGCCCACGAGGAGTGCCTCGCCGGGTTCGCCGCCTGGGGAGCAACCGCCTACCCGGTTCCGCTGTCGTGGGGCGCAACATTCAACCCCACGATCGTCGAGACGATGGCGGCCACAATCGGTGCCGACATGCGCTCGGTTGGGGTGCACCAGGGGCTCGCGCCCGTTCTCGATGTGGTGCGCGATGCCCGCTGGGGCCGCGTTGAAGAGACCATCGGTGAGGATCCCTACCTCGTTGCCACGGTCGGAACCGCCTACGTGCGTGGGCTCGAGTCCGCCGGCATCGTCGCGACACTCAAACACTTTGTGGGCTACTCCGCCTCCAAGGCTGGACGCAACCTCGCCCCCGTCTCGGTGGGCCGCCGCGAGCTCGCCGATGTGCTGCTCCCTCCGTTCGAGATGGCCCTCCGCGAGGGTGGCGCCCGCTCAGTGATGCACGCTTACACCGACATCGATGGTGTGCCGTCCGCCGCCGACAAGGAGCTGCTCACCGATCTACTGCGCACCACGTGGGGTTTTGAGGGGACGGTTGTCGCCGATTACTTTGGTGTGGCCTTCCTCCGTACCCTGCATGGTGTTGCGGGATCATGGGCGGATGCCGCGGAGGCAGCCCTCAGCGCCGGTGTCGACGTCGAACTTCCCACCGTTAAAACCTTTGGCGATCCCCTGCGCGACGCGGTACTCGCCGGCGAGGTCGACGAATCCCTGGTGGACCGTGCGCTCACCCGAGTTCTGACCCAAAAGATCGAGATTGGGCTGCTCGACCCGGGATGGTCCGCGACGCCCGCGGTACTCGAGGGCGTCGACGCCTCCACTCCCGCGGACCTCCGCGGGTCGGTCGAGCTCGATGCGGCCATCAACCGCGAGCTGGCACGAGAGATCGCCAACCAGTCCGTGGTGCTCCTCGCGAATAACGGCATCCTTCCGCTGGCGCCCGGGCTTGGCAGCATTGCGCTGCTGGGACCTAACGCCGACGACCCGATGGCCACGCTGGGGTGCTACTCGTTCCCCGCCCACGTCGGTTCGCAGCATCCCCATCTCCCCCTCGGCGTCGACCTGCCCACGCTGCGTGACTCCCTGACGGCGGAGTACTCGACCACCGAGGTTGTCTACGAACGCGGCACCACGGTCGACGGCTTCGACACCGACGGCATCGCGGCCGCGGTCGAGGCGGCCACCCGCGCGGAGGTTGCCATCGTGGTGCTCGGGGACCGCGCCGGCCTCTTCGGACGCGGCACCAGCGGCGAAGGCTGCGACGCCGACTCCCTGCGCCTGCCCGGCGCTCAGCAGGAGCTGCTCGATGCAGTGCTCGCCACCGGAACACCCGTCATTGTTGTTCTTCTCGCCGGGCGGCCCTATGCGCTCGGCGCCGCCGTCACGGAGGCCGCCGCCATTGTGCAGACATTTTTCCCCGGTGAAGAAGGCACGGCGGCGATCGCCGCGGTGCTCAGCGGGCAGGTCAACCCGTCGGGGCGACTGCCCGTGAGCGTGCCTGCCCATGCCGGATCCCAGCCGTCGACCTACCTCGCCGCGCCGCTCGCCGGGCCCAGCGAGGTGTCCAACGTCGACCCCACCGCGGCCTTCGCCTTCGGGCATGGCATCGGGTACAGCACGTTCGAGTGGAGCGACCTCGTCACCGATTCTGACGAGATGAGTGTGGACGGATCGGTGGCGCTGCATTTCTCGCTGCGCAACACAAGCGACCGCGATGGAGTGGAGGTTGTGCAGGTGTACCTGCACGACCCCGTGGCCTCAGTTGTCCGTCCGGTGCAACGCCTTGTGGGCTACCTTCGCGTTGACCTGGCCGCCGGCGAAGCGACACACGTCACCGTGACAGTGCCCGCCGACGTCACCGCGTTTTCGTCCCGCTCGGGTACCCGGATCGTGGAGCCGGGGTTGGTTGAACTTCGCCTCGGTGCCTCGAGCAGCGTCATCCACCTCACCGCCCCCATCCAGATCACGGGCGAAACCCGGGTTGTCGACCACACCCGCGAATTGCACGCCACGGTGGTGCACAGCCCCAAGTAGACCCGCCGAAATTCCGCGCACACCCCGGGGCGGGTGGCGCGGTTCGTGCCCCACGCCCTAATATGTTAAAGAACACAACAAATCACCGATGAAGTTGAAAGGCCGTTCCATCATGACGCTCATTCCCACCAAGGAAGACAAGTTCTCGTTCGGTCTGTGGACCGTTGGATACAACGGGGCAGACCCCTTCGGCGGCCCGACCCGCGCCCACCTCGACACCGTTCACGCGGTCGAGAAGCTCGCCGAACTCGGCGCCTACGGCCTCACGTTCCACGACGACGACCTCTTCGCCTTCGGCTCGACCGACGCCGAGCGCCAGCACGAAATCGACCGCCTCAAGGGTGCGCTCGATGCAACCGGACTCATCATCCCGATGGTCACCACGAACCTCTTCAGCGCCCCGGTCTTCAAAGACGGTGGCTTCACCTCCAACGACCGCGGTGTGCGTCGCTTCGCCCTCCGCAAGGTTCTGCGCAACATCGACCTCGCTGCTGAGCTCGGCGCCAAGACTTTTGTGATGTGGGGTGGCCGCGAAGGAGCGGAATACGACTCCGCGAAGGACATCCGCCAGGCACTCTCCCGCTACCGCGAGGCCGTCAACCTGCTCGGCGACTACGTCACCGACAAGGGTTACGACATCAAGTTCGCAATTGAGCCCAAGCCCAACGAGCCCCGCGGTGACATCCTGCTGCCGACCCTCGGACACGCACTGGCGTTCATCGAGACCCTTGAGCGCCCCGAACTGGTGGGTGTCAACCCCGAGGTCGGCCACGAGCAGATGGCTGGACTCAACTTCGCTGCCGGAATCGCGCAGGCCCTCTACCAGGGCAAGCTCTTCCACATCGACCTCAACGGCCAGCGCGGCATCAAGTACGACCAGGACCTCGTGTTCGGTCACGGCGACCTGCACAACGCGTTCGCACTTGTTGACTTGCTCGAAAACGGTGGCCCCAACGGTGGACAGACCTACACCGGACCGCGTCACTTCGACTACAAGCCGAGCCGCACCGAAGACGAGAAGGGTGTCTGGGATTCCGCATCCGCCAACATGCAGACCTACCTCCTCCTCAAGGAGCGCGCCGCCGCATTCCGCGCCGACCCCGAGGTGCAGGAAGCTCTCGAGGCCTCGCGCGTCAACGAGCTCGCCGTCAACACCCTCAGCGAAGGCGAGTCTTACGACGACCTGATCGCTGACACGTCCGCGTACGAGGAGTTCGACACCGACGCGTACTTCAACGGCAAGGGATTCGGCTTCGTTCGCCTGCAGCAGCTCGCCACCGAGCACCTGCTCGGCGCACGCGGCTAACACTGCTCGCGGTTGGCCGCCGCTTCTCCTCGACGGCCAACACCTCACCGGTCGCGACCGGCGGCGCACCCCTGCACGGGTGCGCCGCCGGGAGCGACCTTTCGTCTGACACCCGCACCCCGCACCACCACCGAACGGAACCCCGCAATGACGCTCGTCGCCGGCATCGACTCCTCCACCCAAAGCTGCAAGGTTGTTATTCGCGACCTCGACACGGGAGCGGTTGTGCGCACGGGTCGCGCCTCACACCCGAACGGCACCGAGGTTGATCCCGCCGCCTGGTGGGACGCCCTGCAGGTCGCGATTGCTGACGCCGGCGGGTTCTCTGACGTCGCCGCGGTGTCCGTGGGCGGACAGCAGCATGGCATGGTGGTGCTCGATGCGACGGGTCGCGTCATCCGCCCCGCTCTGCTGTGGAACGACACCCGCTCGGCCCCGGCTGCGCGGGATCTGATTGCCGAGGTGGGTGCCGCCGACTTCGCCACCCGCACCGGAACCGTTCCCGTTGCGTCGTTCACCATCACCAAATTGCGCTGGCTCGCCGACGCCGAACCGGAGAACGCCGCCCGCATTGCCGCGGTGGCACTCCCCCACGACTGGCTGACCTGGCGCCTGCGCGGCTTCGGACCGGCCAACCCCGACCTCGCCGAGCTGACCACCGACCGCTCGGACGCCAGCG
>Ga0247808_10000893_pt1 | contig 14425 bp, 14 predicted proteins | sample UWRJL089202R1_FD_179914 | JGI IMG/M metagenome (GOLD analysis project Ga0247808, IMG submission 179914) | Plant litter microbial communities from Arlington Agricultural Research Station in Wisconsin, United States - UWRJ-L089-202R-1 | ecosystem: Environmental > Terrestrial > Plant litter >... | reverse complement strand
GCATTCAGCGTCTCCAGCAAATCACGCGCGGAGATGTGGGGAAGCGTGTTGAATTGAGTGTGAGAGCTAGCGGTTAGTGCAGCGTCTTTTTCTATAGCGTAAGATGAGTGGATCACATCCCCAGTTACACTATTCGGTCTGTGCACGGCTCCACTCAGCGTCACCCCAGCTTTGGGGAATCCAGCTCCGCCAAGCATCCCCGCTTCCGGCCGGCGTGCGATCCCTGCGGCATCCAGGGTAGATCCCAGGCGGATCCCTGCCAAAAGGACCGAATGGGCCTCGATAGTCATTGGATGGGGCTTGGCGAATATAGGGTTTAGCCCGGGTGATTGGTGCTGGAGGAAAGAGCGACCGTGTTGCGGAGAAGATCATCTGATCGGAGAAAACTGGCGATGGGATGATGGGGCTGAGCTGGGGAGGTCACATTCTGCTTTTATTCATTGTGCATTACTCGTTGCTTCTAGCTCTTTGGTTATTCACGGTGGGAATAAGGTCCTTGCTTAAGGAGGGGGAGACGAAATGGAAATACTGTACCATGAATAGCCGCCATGCGTTTGATGATGGAACGGGGGGTGAATGGGGTGCGTGGTATTGCTGGAGCCGGATGCGATGTTGGATGGATGCTGGATGCTGGATGATGGTACGTACTTTCGTACTGTTGTCCCGTACGAGCATCAAGAGAGAGCGCGCGCATGGTGGAGAGTTATCATCATGTCCCGATGTCCAAAGTACCGCCGACTTCGTAGCAAGTACAGCGAGAATATGCGCAATGCAATGTATACGCCGACAATCAACAAATAAACAAGGCCCGATTCCCTGATTCCGCGAGTCTGAGACGTCTTGAGATGTCTCGATGCAAGCAAGTCTTCCTCTTGTTACTTCACAAATACCTCCCCAGCCATACAACGTACCACCGCCAGGCACGCCAGCCGAGAAGCCTCCGAGCCCGAAGTATTGTGGCTGCAGCTCCATGACCGCGATGGCTGCAATCTCGAGCCACGCTGCACCCTGACGGTTGGAGAGAACTTTGGACGAAGAAGTCAAGCATCAAGCATCAAGCAGCCATCGATTACGCCCCATGGTGCGAGTGATAGAATCTGTCATTTCGGGATATTAGCCGGGAAGACATCCCAAATTTACAGCGAGATGATTATCGCAAAAAATAACCTGCAGGAAAACAAGACGTTGCAAAAACAACCAAACCCCCCTCGCTCCCAATCAACCATCAAATCTCGTCCAAGTCACACATAATTTCATCCTACCGTGACACGTTCATCTTACCTTCAATCTCACCTTTACCTCCCTCCGCCTCTCAACCACCTCATGGAGACGACTTGCAACCAACCACGGCGTAATGAAAGATGTTCAAGGGCCGAGAAACGGACCGTTGGCTTGCATTCTCCATCTGCTCTGACATGCTGGTCCTGCGGCGTAGTAAGCGCCGTCCAATGACTTCCCACCATTGCACGTTGGTCATGCCATGCGACGAGATGATTGTCATTACCGACCACCCTCGTTTGCGCTCGTCCTAGGAAGATGCGCCTAAAGACGGTTACCTGCGTCGTACATACTGCTGGTGCTCGTGGTCATCCTAGCCAGATAAATCACAGCACCATCATCCCATCGCAACCCCAGCCGGTACATGTGACATCGGTTGCACCGTCAGCAGCAGTACTTGGTGACATGCGGTAACACACCCGACTGGAAACGATGGTAGGTAGCATACATTCCAAACAAGCATATGAATCCAGCTTCCAGTTTCCAGCTTAACCACATTAACCACATGGCATGCGGGAGCTCGAACCCTTCTCTAGTGGTACGGTGTCCGGAAACATCTCGGTTGCACGTGTCTTGCTATTAATATAATCCTCTTGTTTCTTGGTTTTGTCAAGTACCTTTTGTGACATACCCAAGCGACCGGAAACGCTTAAGACATCCATTACAAAGTCCCTCCATAGTCCCTACATTGTCTCATGCCACCAGCGCCAAAAGTGCCATGCTGCCAAGCTCCCCTCACATTCCTGACTTAATATAGTAATATAGGGGATCCAGGTACCGACCACCCACGATCTCACCGTGTGCAAGTCCCCAACATCATTCGCGATAACTTACACCACCGTCCTTTTCTTTCCCCATTCCCCTCCCATTGCCAAACCAAAACACACGCTTTGAAAAAAAAACAATCGCCATTCAAAGCATAAACATGACATGTCGTCCAGCTACCGTCGCGTAATTCTTCCACTCCACTTTCTCACAGCAAAACGTACCGGTGACCCGCTCTCCCGCAAACCACCGTGCCCGCTAGAGCGTACCCTGTACCAAACCAGCACCAGCTCCAGCACCAAGCAAAAAACACCCTAATGAATGTTAGTACGAATATTCCAGTGTTTTGGTTGCTGCTACCGTCGCATAGCGTTTGACCCGGTGTTTACCCATCTGCACCACGCGTGAGGTTTGTTTACGCAATAACAACAAGTTGTTGCAAAGAAGGGTTTTGGTATTCTTTAACTATACGTGTGTAGTGTATGGTGTATACTTGCAGAACTGGATCGTTGAGCCTGGTGAATTGGCGCTGCTTAGTCATGCTTTTTTTTCGTAGGGCAGCATTTACAGTAATTTGATAGATTTATGGCGCGGCTTCACAACACCGCAATGCTCCTATTCTGCATCGTTAACGTATGAATAATCGAACTACAAGATATACAAGCGCTTTTAAGATCGAGGAAGTGTATAAAGTCCATCATGCTCTGAAAACCCGTGTGTGTTATTTCAGATAGAATTATTTATACCGTAAAAATGGTGCTTGTGTTTACTCCAAAACAAAACAAGACTGAACGGCATTGCTGCTTCCACATGGTCTTGCTGTGTAGACTTTGCAACTCTGCTCAATTAAGAGCAAGGACTCCTTCCTTCTGGCGTAAATATATCGAACAGCTATTTAATTCGTTCGTAGCGATGTGACCAAATATTTCCACAAGAAGTGGGAGTTTTGAAACTTTAAAAAACAGACAGCCTCGTGCGGCTGAATTGGCGGCAGCCTGCTCCTACCTTGCGGACGTTTTATCTTTTCATAGAATGAGGCACCATTTATCTGTATAGCGCCATATCGTGACGCTTAATCGTGACTCTGTTGCTCGGGGCTTAAATAGTCTACATCAACATAACAAGGAGGCCGTATTCTAAAAGGCAGGCCCACAGATATCTTCGCCTCCCAAATCGCTACAATGAGGCTCTTGAACACTTCCACATACGAATTAAGGGAATTTGTGCGTGACGTTCCCCATTATGCCATCTTGTCGCACACTTGGGGCGAGGAGGAGGTGACCTATCAAGATATGGTGAACAAGCGGGGGCTTGACGAAATCTCGCGGAAACAAGGCTATCCAAAGCTAGATGGATTTTGTAAGGAGGCTGCCCGACATGGCTTCCGATGGGTATGGATGGACACCTGCTGCATTGATAAAAGCAGCTCCGCGGAGCTGTCCGAAGCAATTAACTCCATGTTTCGTTGGTATCGAGATGCGTTTGTTTGTTACGTTTACTTGTCCGACTTTCTTGCTCCCCAGGCTTCGAAGATTCGGTTCTCGGATTCAGGTGCTCGTTGCCGTTGGTTCAGAAGAAGCTGGACACTACAAGAGCTCCTGGCTCCTGAAAATGTAGTCTTCTACGACCAAGACTGGAGAGACATTGGTACCAAACGCTCCTTAGCGGATGATATAGCGATCATAACTGGCATCAATCGGAAACTTCTCTCTAGCGAAGCTGAAATCGACGACTACAGCGTTGCCCAAAAGATGAGCTGGGCATCCCAAAGAGATGCAACAAGAGTCGAAGATATGGCCTACTCCCTTCTGGGACTATTCAGCATTAACATGCCCCTCCTGTATGGCGAGGGCTCAAGGTCATTCGCTCGCCTGCAAGAGGAAATTATCAAGACAAGTACAGATTAGACTATCTTCGCTTGGACATTTGATACTGAAAATTATGCTGCCCGGGGCGGCGCGAGGGGCAGCGCGAACCAGGTCAGCGGTATGTTAGCTTTCTCGCCAGAATGTTTCATAGTCTCGGGTCGAATCGTTCAAGCCCCGGATCAAGATCGGGACAATAACATGTATAGCATCACAAATGCTGGTCTTCTAATCAACATACCTCTCTATCAGGATGGTCCCGAACTTATCGGAGTCCTGAATTGCTACGATGAAGCCGATCCCAGTACCAGGTGTGGCTTTCACCTTGAACGATCCGCGTCACCAGCCAAGTACTCCTTGAGGTCTAACTTACTTGGAATCACATCCCAGCGGGTACTCTGCCGGCGTATCAATTCAGATCGCCGTCTACGCCATATAGATTCCAAAGTGCTCTTGCAATGTAAAAGCGTCCCTCTGATAGTCAACCCAGTTTGGAAAATCCCTGAAACGCGGCGTGTTGGGTTCCTAAACTATGACATCACTCTAGAGCTCGATCTGGATGAGGAGTCTGAATTTTCGCTAGTCACGTCGAAACATTCCTACCATTCCCTGAAGCATCGCCAATTAAGGAAATCGTATTATTACATTTTTAGTAATAAGGTATGGAATCAGTTTGGTGTTAAGCTGCAGCTAGATTTCATGGCAACGGGCGCGTATCAGTCAAGTCTAGAATTCGTGGATTTTAGGAAAGGAGTTCGGGAGGACGACTGGACCACCACCCCTGTTGTCACACCAGCAGAAGAAGTCGAAGAGAAAATAGGGGATGACAGACAGTGGGTAGTGAGAGCAAGGACTCGTTATGGGGTTTTACAGAAGGAGCAAGAGGAGGTTCAAAGTTTCATTTTGCAGATTTCGCTCGAGAGACAAACGAAATTCTTACTACGTAACATAATGCGCGACTGGCGACTTGGAGATAGACAATTGAAACTTCAGCTAGATAGGAAACAATGAAATTAGTATATGTCTTAATCTACATAGATTGCCTATGCTCTAACCGCCACATACCGAATATTTATTCTTCCATGTCAGTGGTGCAGAGAAAATCCGAAAAGTAAAATATTGCAAGAGCATCCACAGATATTATCCAGCACAACTCATCTTATCTTCCCATCGACGGCATACGTCCCAATCGATGGAGGGTTCTTTGACTAGAAGCGCAGCGCCTGGGGTCAAATTGGGATCCCAAATACTATGATGCATAAATGCTCCGTCTTTCTACAAAGACTCTGCATAGGTAGGAATAAGAGCTTAGCTATATCATTGCTTCAGCTAACAAGAGGCTTTCAGCTAGTCAAACAGCCATCTCTGGACCGAGTAGCATGATAACAATCAGCCGAATACTATATGCTATAGCATCTCCAGATAGAAGAATCTCATCACAAGGACAAACCGTTTAGAAAAAAATTGAAAAATTTGTAGGCTCCAAGTCGGCCGAGGAAGACGACATCAAACGTGCGGCTGGAGCCAAGTTATATCTACCTTATCAGACTAGTTGGTTCGTTGAGTTACCCGCAGATGTATTTTGTTTTGTAGATATCCAAAGGCTTGCAAATCATGAATACTTTGAGAATGGTTTCCATTGTCTACCGAAAGTTCTCTGTATATTTAATATTTTTGGTCAAAATGCTTACTTTAATGTAACTCTAGTTGTAATGTGCAACTTGTTACAAATAATTCGCAATCTTGAACCATATTAACATTGAGCTTAGCTAACTTGCAAACAGAACACCACAGCAGCATGAAATCTCATATTCCTTGAAGTATTTGAAGTTTTTATTCTCTATATTAGGATCCATCATAGCTTGCTAGGCGACTTTCCATCCGCAATCTCAACGACCAGCTTTCCAAACTGCGTTCCCTTCTTCATATCATCAAACAGTGAATCAATATCCTCGACATTTTCGATGCCTTTCACCACTCTTGACACCACTGGTGTGATTTTCTCCTTGTTTACAAACGCAACCATATCCTGGAACTCCTGTCTTGATCCCATCGTCGATCCCTTTAGCTCGATATTGTTGAGGACAGCGGGCATGCTCCATTCCATCTTGGGCGCAACCGTCATGCCGTATTGGGCTATAACACCGCCAGCCTACGTCTTATTAGGATATTACCGCAGCCAGATCAGCTGGGACATACCTTCAGAAGTCTTCCAGCACGTTTAATGATATCTCCTCCAGCCCCATCGATTACAGCATCTATAAACGGCCTGTCTTTGGGCAGCATGCTCTTCAAATCCTTTTCCCACGTTGCACTCTTATAAATAACTCCTCCCTTAGCTCCTAGAGCCTTTGCCTTCTCGATCTTGGCCTCGTCACCACTCGTCACGTACACATTGCATCCCTTGGCGACCGCAAACTGCAACACATTCAAAGCCACACCGCCACCAATTCCAGTCACCAGTATATTCCTGCCGGGCAGCGCATTGCCACTCTTGGTGACAAAAGCCCTCCAGCCAGTAAGTCCCGTTAACGGGAGAGCCGCAGCTTGAGCAGGGCTCAAATGGCTCGGCGCCTCCTCGACCTCCGACTCCTCCACAACAGCAACCTCCTGCAACGTGCCGAGCGGGAATGTCGACGTGCCACCTACGATCTTGTAGCCTGTCGCGCTTTCTGGCCCATCGGGATCATTCTTCCAGCCTCGTCCCGGCGTCAGGATCACAGCCTTGCCAATCCATGATTTCGAAACTGCGGAGCCTACGGATGTGACTATGCCATATCCATCTGCCAACAAAGGTACTTCGAACGATATCGCGGGGTAGAGGTGTTGGCGGATGAAGAGGTCGCGGTGGTTCAGCGCTGCGGCTTGCATTGAAACGATCAGATCCTTGGGACCTGGAGTAGGAGTAGGGACATCTTTGAGGAGCAGTCTATGGTCAGATTGGGTGAGCATTGGCCTGTAAGTGGGAGCAAATCAATATCATACGGATAATAAACCTTTCCCGGCTTTCCTTCTACCTGCTGGATGATGATTGCTTTCGGCATATTGTCAATTCAGATGGTCTGGAAATTCGCGTATTAAATAAAATAAAATGCTGGAATATTGAGATGTAAGCTTCAGATGCCTATTGTAGAAACTGACAATGGAATACAATCTGTACTGTGACGTTTGCTATCGCGCATATCGCCCCGCATTTCTAATCCCGAGCTGACTTACCGAGGCAACTGGCTGTTCGTACACACTAAACCCCGCCGAGCCAACCCCCTATTTACGCGAAGTCGGGTTATCGGTTCGTGGGACATTTTTGGAGCTAGTAACATTTTAGATTCTTGATCGCTCCAACTGCACTCTATCCCGAAAAGTATTTGAAAAGCACGTTAAATTATTCAGGAATTAGGTCTTCACAGCATGAGAGCCTCTGAAAGAAGTGAAGGAGTCTGTGAAACCTGAATCAGATAGACTTTTCGTGATTCAACTTGAGAGTGTAATGAAGAACCACTAATCGAGAGGTGTTAAACACTGGTCCACTCCGCTCAAAAAGCTGTACAAGTCTTGGGTGACGGACATTCACAGTCTAAAGAGTTGCAAATACGCCTGGTTTCTTCTTCACAATATCTGAACGGCAGACCAAGCAATGAAAAAAGCGTGCGTTCCGCACATCATCTAGAGGCAGTGAAATTCCAGAGACGTAAAGAGATCCCTCAAAAACTAGGGATCCCCGGATCAGTTTCCAAAAAACAAAATAAGACCGGCTATCCCAGCAAACTTTCTATTAAAGGATCATCTGCTGGGATAATACCAAAGTGTGAAATAGCTTCATTTCCTATAGAATCGTTAATGTCCCAAAAAATCCATACATACCAAAAACCCCAAGTGGAGCGATGCCACTTATCATGGAAGCTACTTGATATCAGTGCATGCTGGTACCATTTAACAAGCTATAATTATCTTACCAAGAGTATTGGTAAGTCGAGTCGTAGCGTGGGCTACATCCTATATTTGGTGTCAACGTGCTTGAGAATTCGTCAATATTTCCGCCATACTGAACAATTATAGACAAGCATCGAGGATTTGCGCTGGAATGCAGAAGGGTTGCTGCTTACCATCATTGAAACTGGAGAACAGACGAACTTAGTCCATTGCATCTCCAAATGCTTGATCGATATCTACACAGACACATTAGTGGGATGTGGGTAATACCCTCGAGCGGTTTCCTCTCTACTAAATGGCAAAACTAAATGGTGGGCTGATGTTCAGTATTTTGGTGATTGTTTTTGATACCACTGACAAGGTTTCAGAGGTGACCAGCTTCTGTTACTCGAGATCAGGGCCTTATTTTTAAAGTTTTTTTGGGCGACCGAAGTCATGTATGTAAATAAGGAAATCCAAAAATGGAGAAAAAGCCGCATAGAACAACAGTCGCAGAGCCTACCCAAATCAAAACTGCAAAAACAAGTAAAAGAAAAGTTGAAACTACTTCTTCGATTGCCATCCAAGTTCCTCAACTACACTAGCAGTAAATTTGAAATGGTGTGGGTTGGGGTACGGGTTGATCTCGCCACTCTCTACACCATAGGACTTTTAGTGAAGAACCGGAGCAGGCAGCAAGAACATGGCATAACAGTATGAGATGCAACGAACAAAGTCTGGAGTTAGAGGCTTGAATTGATGTGGGAGGGGGTACGAGTTGGTCTCTCCGCTCCCTACAACAAAGCAACGCAGACAAATAGATGATGCAATATGATGACAGTAGAGATGGTGATTTGAAGTTGATGATATTGTCACTTGCTGGATAATTGAATTGACAAGAGAGGGGGTACGTGAGGATCTCTCCACTCTCTACATCAAATTGGCAGCAGTGGACTAATTGTCAAAAACTCATGTGAAGTAGCTGATAGGTCCTCCTGACCTTCCAGCAAAGACAGCAGCCTCGGCTTGCTCTTCCTGCTCAGCCCGAGCAAGAATCGCGTTGGTATCACTACGATCCATACAGAATGCAGCAAGACCAGCCCACGGAGAGTTTGCTACAACTCGGGACTGATCTGTTCCATACAATCCTACAGAGGAAGGTGGAAGACAGATTTCATCCGTGCGATGCAACTCCGATATGAAGCCTTTGGCGTCTGTTTTCCACTCTCTACGAACTAAGCCATGGCGGTCGGCGACATGGTCAAGAGGAAGGTTGATTGGACGGCCATTGATAGACGCTTGATAGGTACCTATCATGCGCACCTCAGAAATTGTCATTCCCGAGTTCTGCCAGTGAACCTTCTTCGGAAGATCAGAAGAGGCCACCTTGAGAGCTGACTTGAGGGGGGTAGGTCTATCCTTTGATGCTTCCAACTTGTATAAATCGGGATGGCACCAGCGGGTCAAGAAACGAGAATAAGTTTTTGGTTGAAGGGCAGCTTTGGCTGCGCGAGCAGCCTCCGCTTTCTTACGTCGTTGATGGCTGCTGGAGCATCCAAACGCACCAGTGGCAAAGGGGACGACAGAGTGATCTAGGCGGGATCTGAGTGCTTCGAGCGAAGCACCAGAAGGAGACAGCTTGATCGATGGTGAAGATACAGGGAACTCTGGTATCTCCACCAACGAAGTGGTGACGGTTGGCTCCCAATCCATGGCATCATCAGCAGCAGAAGACACAGGGAGCTCTGGTGTCTTCGGCGATTGCATGGTGACGTTGGAAGATGGGTAAGTTGGACCTACAATCGGAGGAAGGGTATTCTTTTCAAAATAGACCTTCCTCTGAGGCATAGGTGCAGGAGTTGGTGCCACTGGCACACGTCGGATAGGAATCTTGTAGATAAGAACAACTGCAAGAATACCCATTCCGGTGAAAATCAGATGAGCGGCAAAAGACATGATGATGGCTAGAGAGCCGGGCACCAATGTCTCGTAAGTAGATGTTGCATGAGCAGAGTGGTCAGTTCTGAACAATGCAAAAAGGGTGAGGGCAATGAGAAGAGCAGTGACGTTCGAGATGAAAGACATTGCGAAGATGATGATTTTGATGATAATAACAGTGAGAAAGTGCGATCTAAAGACGTGAAATCTTAAGTTGCAACGAGTAGGAAGTTCCTGAGAAGAAAATGTAAACAAAGCAGCGCGGGCTGTTTATAAAGAATCAGCTAGGAGACTAGTGGCTGTTAGTGCCGCCACTTTCCCAAAACGGAAATCGGGTAGACGCCCAACACAACTTTTACCTGGAAATTTTCTACCTTCCGTAACCACAATAACTGGCAAACGATCATAGAAGCACATATTGGAAGGTGGCTATTTTACAATCAGAGAATATTTTTCCTGCCTAAAACACCAATGGGATACTTTAGGGAGGCAGGGATGACGGCATAGAAAGGTATGATTGCCCTTTACTATGAGCACTGACTGACCTGACATAGCAGCTATTTGACGTGCGTGAGACAACCACTTCCATATCACGAAAGTACCCAAGGATTCAAACGAAAGCAATACCAACTATGAGCAGTGAAGACGCTGCTAGACACATGTTGATGCAACGTAACGCAGATTTCTGGTTGGCAATTGCGCAAAGTAGCTTGTTTTGGAACGGCACTACACCTGCATCGAGTATCAAGTCTGTAAGCTTGAAAGACGATGGAGCTTCTATCAATATAAATTACATTCGCGAATTCTAGACTCATTTGTTTTAGATTTTAGATTTTAGCTAGCACTCTAATCTATGCTGTTACTGTTTCTGTATGAATAAACAATTTCTAAAGCCATAACACCGTCGTGAAGATTTAATTGACACATGCATTGTTAAGCTGACAATACGAAGAGGTAAATCCGGATAGAAACCGCTTCCTTAATTTACTCAGTGTCTTACATATGTACTGCAAAATGGAAAATGTTAAGATTATTGATGTATTGGTAAAAGCGATTCAACTCTATTGAGGTACCTAATGCACTTCTCTTCTTTAAAGTATAGAGATTGATTTTTGATTGAGCATTAACGACCAGCTCTTGAATATGAAATAAGGTCTAGATGTGGTTCTTCAGCGCTTTGCAGTAATCTTTCTTCCCTATTCCAACCGACTAGCCAGCATGTCGTAAAATGTTGGCTGAATTGGCTTCCAGCCAAAAGACTGAAGCCTTGATGCCTTAGATCTAGAGTTTGAACCCCACATCAGAAGAGCATAGGGATGAATACTTACCGCCTCTTCTTCGGAAACCTTCTCTACTTCTTGTGATTGAATCAGACCTTGTCTGCTCAAAACCTCAGCGAGCTTTGTGACAACATCTACGAGAACGTATTCTCGGCCGGAAACATAATAAACTCCATCGTCACCCCATGTCATTCTCGTTCCATCTTGACGCAATGCATCCTCGATCAAGAGAATAACTACAGAAGCCAGGTCTTTGACGTGAACACCGCTCCACGAATTCTTTCCTTGGCCAACAGTAAATCCTTTCCCACGCTTGATGATAGCTTCCTCGAGCCAAGGAAACGTCATGCTCTTCGTTTTGATGGGTCCATCACCTTCTCCATATACGAGACCGGGAACAACTAGTGCAGTCTTTACCCCTAGATCCCTTCCTTGTTTAATTGTTGCCTGATCAGCGTCCCAATGCATGTGAGAAGAATCGAAAGTTGTGATTTCGACTAAATCTTTAATGTCATCGTAGACGCGAGAAGATGCGTTTCCATATCCATCGGGCGCCTCACAATTACTCGCGCTTCCTGACATCTGGATGAATGAGCCACCTTTCCCACCCTCCGAAAGACCCTTGATGAGACTCTCCACAACCGAAACATTGTCGCAGTCAGCACACTGTACAACTATGTTGGACTTCTTGGCTTCTTGGAATAAGAGATCGAGAGACGACAAATCGCCCAAGACAGTTTGTATGGATGGGAGTTTTGATCTGATCATCTGCGCCTGTTCCTCGTTCCTCACAAGGCCGACAACTTGCCATTCAGAATGCTGGCGAGAGAAGTCTGTAGCCAATTGCCCTCCAATATATCCACTAATACCAGTGATAAACACTCGAACTGCCATGTTGAAGTTTGCTATTAGATTGAAGTGAAAGGAGACTAGTAAGCCGCGATGGTTTATGGCTATGAATTGATTATCACAAGAGAATGAAGCTTCTTGACTGCGAGCTCTCGGGTTTTTATACTTAAGATAAATGTTGATTTCAAATGGAGGATTCATCAATGTTATCTAGCAGTCCACAAGAAAAATCGAAATGGGTTGATTATTCATCTCGTTATCAGGGGTTTCGCTTAAGGTCTGCGGAATTTTACCTTTTTGGGTCTTTCTCCGCAACTTTGTCATTATTGCGGCCCCGCTTTTTGTCCGCAGACCCATCCGCAACATCTTATCGCCGAAATGGCTGTTGTCAGCTGCTACTTATTCCCATCTGCATCTTCGTGGGCATCGTCGTATCTCTAGGCCCAACCAAGAAATGCCGCTCCAACAGCTATCAAGGCTTTCTTGTACGACATGTAAATCACGGAAAAGAAAATGTGATAGAAACTTGCCCAAATGTGGCATGTGCACAAGGTTCGTAAGCTGAATCTACCTTACTCGTCGACCACCAGACTTGCTCACCTTTCTTTGCAGAAAGAATCTACCCTGCAATTATGCCTCACAGTCCATGTCTAGCCGGCGGTTTGATGAAGACCAAAGACGTCATCAATCTATACTTCGACAAGCGTACCCGGCTTCCGCCACCCACCAGGACAAATCAACAAATCATTTTACACAAAGTCTGGACCACGATACAAAGGCATCAATAGAGTCTGATATTGGAGAACATTCATCCGTATACTTCTTGGCCTCTAGAATATCACAGCAGTTTCAAGTCAAGCTCCCAATCCCTAAGCATCCAATACCTCATTACGTCAGCTCGATCGTAGGTGACAACTCTCAAAGACTGGCAGTAGCGACGACTTTCTTCGAGACCATTCACAAGTGGGTACCTATAGTTTCGAAGAAACGTTTCTATGAGAATGTCAATCCTCTGTGCCTACTTCGTCCTGACTATGCACTTTTGTTAATGTGTATGGACCTTTTGTCCTGGCTCCCAGAGTCACACATTCATGACGCACGCATCCCATTATATCTTTCTATCAAAAGATACCAGCTCGACCTCGACATTTCAGGCTTCCTTTCAATCCAAGCTTTACAAGCCAGTGTATTTATTGCTATTTTTGAGCTTGGTCATGCCATTTACCCATCAGCCTTTCTCTCCGTCGCGACTTGCGCCAGATACGGCTCTGCTTTGGGTTTAGGTTGGAATCCAACTCGGCCAAGAGAAGATTCATATTCTTGGATTGATGCAGAAGAGCAGAATAGGGTCTGGTGGGCCATTGTACTTTTGGATAGGTAAGTTTTCATTTGAATTGTTCAAATCACCTTGGCAACTTTATACGGTTGCCCGTGGCCACAGTGATTGTCTTTAAATGTCCCACGATCCTTGGTCTAGTTCTAATGTGTATTGAATCAGGATTGCAAACATAGGAATGCCCGAGCAACAACTACTAATTCCAAACCCTGGAGTTGATGTTCGCCTACCTGGAAGCGACCTTGATTGGGACAACGGTGTGCGTAGCTATAGTATATGTCTAAACTTATTAATGATTATCTAATTCATAATAGGTGAATTCTACTCACACTATGTATACTTTGACAACCCCAACAGTTGAATGGGGAGATATGGGACCATTTGCACTGGTAGCTCAAGCAACAAGACTTTTGGGGTTAGTGTTGGAGCACATAGCAGACCCTTCAAACTTAGATGAGGAAGAAGCACTCCTTCTTGATGGGGCTTTGACTGGATTGGCTAAGGTCATCGTAGCCGAGGGCGAGCTCCAGTTTTTACACATGATGAATCAACAAGCTATTTGCTCGATGTAAGTTTGTCCTTGTATGAGAGATTTCAAATTGACCCAAAACAGCGCCTTGCTCCTTCTGCACGAAGCTCACGCATCTCTCCCGGCGGGTAGACAATCTTCGGAGTACTTCCGCAGCGCTCATTATGTCAAGAACTGCATTTCCGACCTCACAAGGTCAGTCGCCAATATGTCAGAACACCCCGCTATCTTACCTGTAGGGGTCTGCGTGAAAGAAAGCTCCTCCTTTCTAGTGCCACTTCTATACCTGGAAGCTTGTGTAGTGGATCGAATTCATAAGGAGAACCCTACTACCGAAACTTTGCAGAATACTGTCATGTTCAGGTGGGTCTTGGAAATTTTTGATCAAAGATGGAAAGTAGCTGGCAAGTATTCCTTATCAATAAAGTAGACTTATACAAAAGCTTATTGTGTGACTAGGGGCGTATCTGAAAATACTCGAAGCTATAAGGATGGCAGGAACAATGTGATACATATATACCAGTCCTATGATACTAATTGCTACACAACTGAGCTTCAGTAAATAAACCTTATACATGGTGGTGATAGAAGAATCATTAAGAAGCCCGCCTGAGACAATTGCGGTTCTACATCATCAATATAATAGACTTGATATGGTTGGTGAACCATTCCAATC
>Ga0247808_10000889_pt1 | contig 14455 bp, 14 predicted proteins | sample UWRJL089202R1_FD_179914 | JGI IMG/M metagenome (GOLD analysis project Ga0247808, IMG submission 179914) | Plant litter microbial communities from Arlington Agricultural Research Station in Wisconsin, United States - UWRJ-L089-202R-1 | ecosystem: Environmental > Terrestrial > Plant litter >... | reverse complement strand
CCGGATCGCTTCCCGGAAGGCGGCCTCGGCGTCCGGGCCGACCACGCCGTCCTGCGACCGCACCAGACTTTCGCCCAGCCGCGCCCAGCTCTGGGCGTCGTCGGGCGTGATGGCCAGAACCCGGCGGAAGGCCGAGGCCGCGCCGATGGGATCGCCGGCCTGGAAACGGGCGGCGCCCAACATGCTCAGGATGCGCGGCTCGTCCGGACGTTCAGCCGCTTCGCGCGTCAGCACCGCCGCCACCTGTCCAGGCTCCAGCGGTTCGGTCGATCCGCCCCAGGCCTCGACCCGTTTCTCATAGGTCTGGTCGCCCATGCCCGGTTTGCCGACGAGGGCATAGAGGCCCAGCGCCGCCGCCGCCGTCAGACCGAGGCCCAGCAGCACCCAGCGCCGGTCGTTGCGACCGGCCGCGACCACCACGGGCGCGGTACGTGTCGCCAGCAGTCGCCGCCCGGCCTCGGCGCGGGCGGCGGCCCACGCCTCGTCGGTCAGAAGCCCCCCAGCCCTGAGGCGATCCAGTTCGTCCAGTTCGCGGGCACCCGCCTCCGGCGCGGCGTCCACCACGGCGTCCACGCCGCGCCGGGCGCCCGTCAGCACAAGAAGGGCCGCCAGCACTGTCGCCAGCGCGGTCAGTATCCAGAAAGCCGTCATGGCGGCGGTCTAGAACATCGCCCCGCAAAACGGGAGCGATTTTCGGCTCACGCCGCCGCCGAGGAACGGGCAAGCACCGGCGGGCCGCCGGCCACCGCGACGCGGCGTCGCACGGCCCGCGCCTCCTGGCCCGCCTCGATCCGTTCGAGGAAGCCCGCCGCCATCATGACCCGGGCCAGGGCGACGTCCTCGTCCGCCACGTCGCCGGCGTTGACCTCCTCCAGCGCCAGATCGGCGTAGTCGATCAGCCGAAGCTTCAGGCCGTCGGCGACCTCGTGACGCCGCGCCTCACAACCGAACGCTCCGGCCAGAGGCCGGATGGCGCCGACAACGCCGAGGATGTCCTCGGCCGTCTTGCGAATGTCGGCGTCGACCGGACGCGAAAGCATCGGCATGGACCGGGTCATCCGGCCCGCCGTCTGCACCCGTTCCATCGGCAGGGCCCGATCCACCGCCCGCTCGACGCTGACCAGGATGCTGGTCAGCACATCGCTGACCCGGCGTCGGGCGTCATGGGATCGCTTGCCCCAGACGCTGTCGGGTTGAAGGTTCAGAGTGGTGTCCAGTTCGCCGAGAGTCTCGGCCATCCACCCAAGATCGGTCTTCAGCCCATCCAGCGGCTGGCCGGGCCTGAAGGCCTGCGTACGCGCCGTCCGAACCTCGATGGCGTCCAGAAGCCGCTCGACGAAGACGGCCAGTTCCGACTGGCGCAGGAAGGACTCGCGCTGGGCGGCGTCCGAGGCGTGGACCACCAGTCGCAGGATCAGGGAGGCATCGGCCAGATGGGCGAACATGATGTCTAGCAGCCGTCGCGCACCATCGGGCGCCATGGAGGCGCTGTCGCGGATCAGGATGCGCAGCTCGGCCAGCTGGTTCTCGCTGGGACGACCGATCCAGGCGGGCAAGGCCGGCAGGGCCTTCTGCATCAGCGCGCCGAGGTCGCAACAGCGGGCCAATTCTTCCAGGGCGTCTTCGCGCGCCTCGCGGTCTTCCCCTTCGCGACGCGGCCACAGCAGGTCAGGTTGATCGCGCACGGCCGTGGCGGCCGCCTGACAGATGCGGGTGCAGACGGCCGAGATCTGGCCCGCCTTGCGGTCGTCCCGCTCATCCAGCAGAGGCAGGATGTCAGTCTGTTCCGCGCTGGCGATCCGCCACAGGCGACCGAACACGGCGGGAGGAAAGGTCGTGGCCGCCACTCCGTCGGCGCGCGACTGGAACAGGGGCGCGAGGGTCGCCAGCGCCCGGGCGCGGCGCACCCGGTCGATCTCCGCCTCGGCGACGAGAGCTTCGAAGACCCGGGCTCGTTCCCCCGACATCCCGGCGGCCATCAGCATCAACTGGCGCAGCATCCGGTCGGGGACGGCGTCCAGCAGTTGCGTCAGGGCGATACGATGCGCGAGCGAGAGCTCGGCCATTCCGGTTCTCCGACCGTCAAACCGGTCGCAAGTCACGGTAAAGCGACGATCTTAACAGCCTGTACACGGCTGAACGACGGCGTCAGACCTCTGCGGCGGGCAGCTCCAGAACCGCCTTCAACCCGCCCATATCGCTGGCCGCCAGGGTCAGGCGCCCGCCGTAGGCGCGGGTCAGATCCTCGACGATCGACAGGCCCAGACCGGAACCCGGTGCGTTCTCGTCCATGCGGGCGCCCCGCTTCATCGCCGCCTTGCGCTGATCCTCGGGCAGGCCCGGACCGTCATCCTCGACCACCACGATCACCTGGCCCAGACCATTGGAGCCGGCCGAGATGCGCACGCGCCTGCGGCTCCATTTGCAGGCGTTCTCGATCAGGTTGCCCAGGATTTCCTGCAGGTCCTGTCGTTCGCCGAGAAAGCCCAGTTCGTCAGGCGCCCGCCAGTCGATCTCGACGTTCTTGCTCTGGAACACCCGCTCCAGCATCACCGCCAGTTCGTCCAGCACCTCGGCCACCGGCGTCCGCTCGCCCAGACCATGGGCCAGGCGCGCGGCGGCGCGGGCGCGACGCAGATGGTGGTCGACCTGTCCCTTCATGATCTCGGTCTGGCGCTGGACGACGCCGGCCAGCGCCACCCGGTCGCTGTGCGAATCCGCGGCCTCGGCCAGCATGACCGAAAGGGGCGTCTTCAGCGCATGGGCCAGGTTGCCGACGTGGGTCCTCTGCCGCTCCACGACCTCCTGATTGTGATCCAGCAACTGGTTCAGCTGTTCGGCCAGGGGGGCGATTTCCAGCGGATAGGGACGTTCGATCCGGGCCGTTTTGCCGGTGCTGACATTGGCGATCTCGTCTCGCAGGTCGAACAGGGGGCGCAGCCCCACCCGCACCTGAATGAACACCGCCGTCACCAGCCCCAGCCCCAGCAAGGCCAGCGAAATCCAGGTGACATTGGCGAAGTCGCGGGTGTCGGAATCGATCGCCGACCGATCGATCGCGGCCAGAAAAATGACCGGCTCGGCCCGTCCCGGCAGGGTCTTGATCGTCGCCGCCACCCGCAGCGGTTCACCGATCGGGCCCGTGGCGTTGTAGGTGATCGTCTGGCCGAAGGCCGCCTTCAGCCGGCTGGCCAGTTCGTGCGGCACCGGAATCTCGTTGTCCCAGATGGAGCGCGACCGGGTCAGGACGTGAAGGCCGCCATCGCCGCGAAGCTCGGCCACCGACCAGTATTTCCCGGAAAAGGGGTCCAGCGTCCGCTGATCGAGGATCTGGGGGGTCTCGACCCGTTCCGCCGTGGCGGTGGTCGCCACCACCAGACTGTCGATGGTGGTGTTCAGAACCCCGCCCAGACGCCGCAGGCCGCTCTCCTGGAACTGCGAGGTCAGCACCAGACCGGTGACGATCAGGGCCGCCACGATCCAGGTCGAGGCCAGCCAGATCAGCCGCCGGGTCAGGGACTTGCCCGGCCGCAACGCCAGCCATCCGGGCAGACCCCGTCGCTTCACGGCCTGCGGTTCCGGCGCCGGCTCCGCCCCCGAAGCATCCGTCATCGCCGACTCACGCGTCCGTCGTCTCGCCGGGCAGGGCCGTCAACCGGTAGCCGAGGCCGCGCACGGTCTCGATCCGGTCGGTGCCGACCTTCTTGCGCACCCGGCCGATGAAAACCTCGATGGTGTTGGAATCGCGATCGAAATCCTGATCGTACAGATGCTCGACCAGCTCGGTCCGGCTGATGACCCGGCCCTGATGCATCATCATGTAGTGCAGCAGCCGGTATTCCAGCGACGTCAGACGCAGGGGCTCGCCATTGACGCTGGCCCGGGCCGCTCGCGGATCCAGCCGCAGACCGCCGCACGCGAGGGTCGCCGAGGCAATGCCGGCCGAACGCCGCAACAGGGCCCGCAGACGCGCCAGAAGCTCTTCGGTATGGAACGGCTTGGTCAGATAGTCGTCGGCGCCGGCGTCGAAGCCCGACACCTTGTCCGACCATGCGCCGCGCGCCGTCAGGATCAGGACCGGCGTCGTCTTGCCGTCCCGCCGCCAGCGCTCCAGCACCGAAACGCCGTCGATCTTGGGCAGACCCAGATCCAGCACCACCACGTCATAGGGTTCGGTGTCGCCCAGGAAATGGGCTTCCTCGCCATCGGCGGCGTGATCGACCGCATAGCCCGCGTCGGACAATGCGCCCTTCAGTTGACGCGACAGATCGGCGTCGTCCTCGACCAGCAAAACGCGCATTCTCAGCGATCCCTAATGATACGGCCGGTCCGGGCGTCGACGACGATGTCGGCGATCCGCCCGTCCGGATATTCCCAGCGCACCACGAAGGTGTCGCCACGGTCCTGAAAGCCGCCCGGGACCATATGGCCCGACCGGCCGGCCCTGACGCGCTGGACAGCCTCGCTGCCGTCGATCCGCTGACCGTCGCGGGATTCCTCGCGCGCCCTGTTCTGGCGCATCTCGCCGCTGAACCGGTCGCCGCCGAAGCGTTCGCGCGACTGGGCGGCCGCCTCCGTCAGGGGAGCGGAAGCGAGAAGGGCGGCCATGAACAGGATTGAAGGGCGGAACATGGATCGATCTTTATGGGGAACGCCCTGAACAGCGGCTGAACGGCACCTTAAGGAGGTTTGCACCGAACTGGAAACCGCCTCGCGCGCGAAGCATCTCTTGCATCGCCGCACTCGCCTTCCCGGGCCTTTCGCATTTGTCACGAACATGAACCGAACCTGACCCGGCCTGTTCAGATCGGGCTCAGGCCGGGGGTGGTTATCTGCAGTCATCGCTGGCCACCCGGTCGGCGACGAAATCAGCAAGGAGTGATCCGATGTTCAAGAAAATGCTTGTCCCCGCCCTCGTCCTGGCCGCGGCGTCGGTCGCTGTCCCCGCCGCCGCCCAGAACTACGGCCACAACGACCGGGGCCACGATCGCGGCAATGACCGTGGCTACCAGAACGCCGGGTACGGCAACTGGCAGACCATCAACCAGCGCCAGGCCACCCTCGACCGCCGTATCGACCAAGGTGTCCGCAACGGCTCGCTGAGCCGCCGTGAAGCCAGCCGTCTGCGCGGCGAGTTCAACAGCCTGATCCGCCTCGAGAGCAACTATCGTCGCGGCGGCCTGAACAACTGGGAACGCGCCGACCTCGACCGTCGCTTCGACCGCCTGTCGGCCAGCATCCGCTATGAGCGTCGCGACCACGACAACCGTCGCGGCTAACACCGACCTTCGGGTCTGAAACACAGAGGGCGCGATCCGCAAGGGTCGCGCCCTTTGCTCATGGGTGAAGGCGCAGGCGGCTCTCGATCACCGTGACCGCAAAACCCCGGATCAACACACGGTCGCCCGCCGTCTCCGTCTCCAGCCGACCGCCTCGGCCGGGAAAGGCCTGAAGGAAGGTCACCACCGGCCGTCCCAGCCTGTCCGCATACATCGGGCCGAGAATGGCGTGGGCCGACCCCGTCGCCGGATCCTCGTCGATGCCGCAACCCGGCCCGAAGAAGCGGTCGATGACATCGAAGGCCGGATCGTCGGACGCAGCGGCGACGATGACCTGCCCCCGCTCCCCCGCCTCGCCCTGAAGATCCGCGAGGGCTTTCAGGTCCGGCTTCACGGTCTGCACGGCGGCGGCGTCAGCCAGCAACGCCACCAGATAACGACCGGCCCAGACCTCCACTGGCTCGACGCCCAGCGCCTGGGCCAGACCTTCGACCGCCCCCGTCCGGCGCGGCGGATCGGCGGGCAGGTCCATCTCGTAGCGTTCGGCCGCGCGCCGCACATGCAGCGGACCGGACCGGGTGTCGAAGGCCACCGCGTTCATCGCCACATCGATCTCGGTCAGCAGGACGTGGCCTGCGGCGAGGGTGGCGTGGCCGCACAGATCGACCTCCATCGCCGGGGTGAACCAGCGCAGATCGAACCGCCCCGGGTCGTCGGTTCGGCGCAGGAAGGCGGTCTCGGCCTGATTGTTTTCCATGGCCAGCGACTGCATCCAGCCCGCCTCCGGCCAGACATCGAAAGGCTCGACCACACAGGCCGGATTACCCGTGAAGGGCCGGTCGGCGAAGGCGTCCACGGTCCACTGGCGCATCACCTCTTACCCTCTTCGATCACCGTCAGTTCCGGCCACCGCCGTCTCGCGCTGGCCACCGCCTTGTCCCAGCCCGTCGCTCGCGGCCGGCCCGGATTGGGCCTCAGCGTCAGGGCGAACATGTCCTCAAGACCGAAGGGCGCGGCGATGCTGATCGCGTCGTCATCCTCCAGCCGGATGCCGATCGAAAACGCCGGAGCCACGAACCGCGTCAGAGCCGTGTCCGTGTCGGGCAGGGGCTCATAGGACTCCTTGAACCGGTCGCCGAACCACAAATGCACGCGCGCCTGATTGCGCACCTCGACCTCGCTGCGGAACGGCTCCTCGAAGGCGGCCGCCACGCGTTTGATGAAGACGTCCTCGGCGTCCCACGACGTGTCCGGATCGAAATAGCCGAGGTCATAATCCTTGCGGCCATAGCCGACCGGCCGGCCGGTCACCGCGTTCCAGACGCTCTGGTAGACCGCGCCGGAGAAGACCCGCCAGTCGGGCAGGTCCAGCGACCGCACCGTTCGCAGCACATGCATCAGCCCGGGATCGGCCCGGACGATCTCGACCAGACGCGCGTCCAGATCGCTCATCGTCCGCTCCTGCCGCGCAGGGGCCAGCCGTGATCCAGCGGCCCGTGCCCGCCGCCCAGACCGGGGGCGTGCCGGATGGCCTCGGCGACATAGGCCCAGGCCTCGGCCACCGCGACCTCCAGCGGCAGCCCCTTGGCGATCCCGGCGGCGCAGGCGCTGGCCAGGGTGCAGCCGGTGCCGTGGGTGCTGGTGGTGTCGACGCGCGGTCCCTCCAGCAAGGTCTCGCCGTCCGATGTAAGAAGCAGGTCGATCACCGTTTCGCCGGGCACATGGCCGCCCTTCATCAGCACGGCCCGCGCGCCGAGTTCCAGCAGGGCCTCCCCTGCCCGCCTCTGCCCGTCCAGATCGATGACCGTCAGCCCGGTCAGGGCTTCGGCCTCGGGCGCATTGGGCGTCAACAGGGCGGCGCGGGGGATCATCAGCGACCGCACGGCCTGAACCGCGTCCGTCGCCAGAAGCGGCGCCCCGCCCTTGGCGATCATCACCGGGTCGACCACGACCGACGCGGCGTTCGTATCCAGAATCGCCGCGACCCGTTCGACCACCTCGACGGAACCCAGCATACCGGTCTTGACGGCGTCGGCGCCGATGTCGTCCAGCACCGCCCGCGCCTGCGCCTCGATCAGGTCTAGCGGCAAGGGGAAGACGCCGTGGACGCCCAGGGTGTTCTGCACGGTGATCGCCGTGATCGCCGTCGCCGCATAGCCGCCCAGCATGGTCACGGCCTTGATATCGGCCTGAATCCCCGCACCGCCGCCCGAGTCGGAGCCGGCGATGATCAGGACGCGTCCCGGACGAAACTCTGGCGGCGAAGTCATGCCCGGCAGATGGCCCAGTCCCGCGCGCCGGGCAAGCCGGAAGACGTCAGATCACAGGGTATGGTGGAACGGCCCCTCGACCCCCGGCTCCAGCGTCTGGCCCTGATACAGCTGCGCCACCCGCGGGCCCAACAGGTCACCGGGTCCCTGCAGGAAGCGCGGCCCGCCGAAGACCTCGATCCCGTCCAGCTGACGCGACAGGGCGCGGCGATCCTGGGCCACCACCGGATCGAGGAACAGGCGGATCGCCGCCTCCTTCAGCCAGCCCGGGCCCCGCCCCTTCGGCGTGGTGAACCGGGCGAAGGGTCTCAGCGTCCCCGCGTCGACCGGGGTGAAGAAGGCCGAGACGCACAGGGTCAGGCCGCGCGGCCCCTCCCACCGCGCCTGGATCGTGGTCGGCGCATACAGGCGCGTCCGGCTGCGATCGCGCGGCGGCTCCAGCATCCGCGACATCCAGCCCAGATCGGGCGCGGGCTGTTCGATCACCTGCTCGATGCCGGTCTCATGGACATGGGTGTGCAGGGTCACCGGCATGCGTCGCGTGCTGCGCCTGATGAAGCCGTCGTGGATGAAGTTGGTGTGGAAGGGGTCCAGCACATTCTCGATCGCGTCCAGAGCCCGGCCGCGCCACACCCCTTGCGCCCACCAGAAATGGTCGTGGTCCGCATCGCCCCAGACGCCCAGATCCGGCAGATCCTGGGGCCCGTCCTTCAGCCGCACGAAGATCCCGCCGTTGCGCTCGATCACCTTCACCGGACTGGCAGCCAGACGATCGCCATCGCCGGGTGCCAGATCACAGCCGGGCACGCTGACGCAGACGCCGTCCGCCGCGAACCGCCAGCCGTGATAGGGACAGGCCAGTTCGCCGTTCGCGACTCGCCCGTCGGACAGTGGAAAGTTCCGATGGGGACACCGGTCCAGCAGGGCCGCGATCCCTCCGCCCCCTCGGCGAAACAGGACCACCGGCGTATCGGCGACCGTTCGCGCCACGGGCTTTCCACGCACCTCGTCCGACAGGGCGACTAGTTGCCAGCTGTGGGCGATGCTGTCCGGCAAGGGAGTCACGAGGCGTCTCCCGGGCCGTTCCACTCGATGTCGGCCGTCATCGCCTGTTCCAGACTTTGCCCCGCCAGCAGGGCTCGCAACGAGAAGGCCGCGCTGTCGAACACCGCCCCGATCGCCGCCCCCTTCTCGCCGCGTCCGATCACGTCCTGCCCCCGTCGCCGTTCCGCTCGCCACGCCGCCAATCGTCCCTGCCACAGCGCTGTCGGCAGACCATAGCGCCACATCGCCGGCCCCAGCCAGCCGTCGTGGTCGCCGACCGCTGTCCCCACTCCTTGCCCCGTCATGGCGTCCGCCAGCCCGCGCGCTCCGCCGAACAGATGGACCCCGCTGGTGGCGCGCGGATTGCACTCGATCAGCCACGGTCGGTCTTCGGCGTCGATGATCAGGTCGCAGGCGAACTGCCCCGTCCCGACGAACCCGGCCAGCCGGCCCGCCATCGCCGACAACCGATCCTGCATCGACGTCTCCAGAGACGTGAAAGCGTAGCCGGCCCCGCCCCGCAGCCGCCACGCGGCCTCATAGGCGCTGAAGGCGGTCAGCCGTCCCCCGAGCGCCACGGCATAGAAACAGGCTTCGCGGCCGACGACCCGATCCTGCACCACCCACGGCCGTGCCTGTGTCGGATCTATCCTCGCCAGCCGCGCAGCGGACGGGCCGATCACGACGTCGGCGCCGAACCGCGAATACTCCGCCTTGAACACCTTCTCCGAGGCGCTCCCGGCGGCCTCGGCCAGTTCCGCCCGACTGGCGATCCGCCGCGTCGTCGGCGCCGGCAGTCCCAGCGTCTCGCACAGATCAATGAAGCGAAACTTCGAATGCAGCCGGTCCAGCAACTCCGACGACGGCGCGAACAACCGCTGAGCCCAGTCGGCCCTCTCCGCCGCATGCGCCAGATGAAAGACCTCCTCGCACACTGGCGCGATCAGCACCGGTTCCAGCGCGCGGACCAGCCCGTCGATGTCGCGCCAAAACGCCTCCGGCTCGAGAACCGGCGACGCATGCCGATGCAGCCCGGCCGCCTGGCCCGACAATCGCGCCATCAACCCCGGCCGGCTGTCGGCCAGATGCACCTCATAACCCGCCCCCGCGAATCCTCTGGCCAGATCCAGGGCGGCCGGCGCCCGCGCCCCGGTGATCAGGACCCGGCCCGTCACGCGACCCATCGCACGCGCCGCCGCTTTGGACCCTCCTCAACCGGCGGCTCGGCCGTCACGATATTCGGCCCATCCTTCACCCCGGCCAGCAGCCCCGCGATCGCCATCGCGGCCCGATCCGCGACCCCCGCCTCGACCTCGACGACAACCCGGTCAGGCGAGGCCATGGCGCGCCATTCCCGCTCCGGTCCCACGGCGGCCAGCAACGCGTCCTCGACAGCGCGCGGCGGGACGACAACCTCGCCCCATCGCCAAAGATCACCGAACCTTCCCTCGACTCCTCTGACCGCCTGCAGGGGCGATCCGCAGGCGCAGGGCGGCGCCAGTTCGAGCAGGTCGTCCAGCCGCATCCGCACCACCGGCTGGCTGGCCCGCCTCAGATCGGTGATGATCGGCCGGAACCGGTTCGTGCCCGCCACCGGCTCGCGCTCGACGATCAGCACATCCTCGTTCAGATGCAGGGTCCCCAGCCGGCACGCCGCGCCGATGAACCCCTCGGTCGCCTGATAGATGGGATCCGGTCTCACCCCCAGCCGGTCGCCGATCCAGCCCTGTTCGCCCTCGCCCATCGGCTCGGCGCCATAGAACAGCCGCCTCAGCGGCCAGTCCGGCGGGGCCACGCATCGCCGCGCCAGATCGGCCAGCACATGGGATGGCGCGATCAGAACATGGGGCCGGAACCGCTCGAGCCGCGCCAGCCGGTCTTCCGACGCCACATCCAGCCCGATGAAGTCAAAGGCGACTCGCCCTGTCCCGCCGACATCGCGATACAGGTCGCTGTCGGCCCTCAGACACAGGGCGATCCGCCACCGCAGCAGCGGCGCGTCCACCGGCAACAACCGCGCCAGGGCATGACCGACATAGGCCCCGCGCTCGGCCGGGCTGGCCAGGAACAACCCCCGCGTCCCGCTGGTCCCTGTCGAAAAGCCGGCTGTCAGACCATTGGGCAGGTCGCCGTTCAGCCCCGCTTCCGCCGCCTGGGCGGCCGCGTTGGCGACCGCTTCGTCCAGACCGAGCGTGTTCCACCGCGCGAAGTCTGCCCGGACCTTAGCTGGCGTCGAGATCGGAAAGGCCCCCAGCGGCTGCCCGGCGAAGGTGGCCAGCGCCGGCGTGCGAGCGACGACCGGCTGGAACCGGCGCCAAAGCCGCGCCTGACGTTTCAGCACATCCGCCCGCGACTGCAAGCGGACAGCATCGATTTGCGTCACGACCCAGGCCTTCAGGATGGCCAGCCGGTCAGGCGTCATCGACGCCGATCTCCGCCGCCGCCTCGGGGCAGTGCGACGGGGTGACGATTAGGTCCGGCCGTCGCGTCCACAACCGGTTCAGGTCATTCAACGTCCGACGATATACGTCCGTCCGCCCCAGCAGATCGGTCGTCAGTCTCGGCGGTGGAACATCCTCCCGCACCGCTTCTCGCGACCAGGCGGCGTCGCCGATCAGGAACCTGGTGCGGTCATCCTCGCCTCGCAGCAGTAGACCCCAATGGCCCGGACAGTGACCCGGCAAGGGGACGGCGATCATCGATCCGTCGCCGAACAGATCGGCCCCGTCCTCGAATGGCGTCATTTCCAGACCCAGCGTCATGCGCGGCATGTCCTCGAAGAAACGCGCCCGCGCATCGATGTCCGGCGGCGTCAGCCCGTCCAGAATTCCTCGCCGAACCCGCGCCAGCCGCCCCGGCCGACGTGCGTCCTCCAAGCCCGCCCGGGCGCAGAACAGGGTCGCGCCGGGAAAGGCGTGCAGGCCGGCGACATGGTCGCCATGGAAGTGCGAAATGATCACGGCCCGCACGTCGCCGGGCGTCAGTCCGAACCGCGCCAACTGGTCCGCGACGGCGGCCCCGTCCGGCAGATCGACCGGCGTCGCCCAGCGATAGAGCCGCTCTGGGAATGGCTGCGTCGCGGCGAAGAAGGCGGGGTCATAGCCGGTGTCGAACAGGACCGGTCCGACCGTCGGATGCAGGATCAGCCCCGCCAGCGCCGGAAAGGTCGCCGGCCCCCATCCCGCCCCCTGCCGCGCCATCGCCGCCGGCGTCCGGCACGACCCGGCCTGCAGCATATGCGCCCGGCACCGGATCATTCGGGTACGCCCGGCGCCAGCCTGAGGGCCGCCTCTACCGGATCATGCGCGGGCGCATAGCCCAGCGCCGTGCGCGCGTAAGTCAGGTCGAAGGTCTGCGACCAGGCCAGGGTCGCCAGCGTATAGGGGGTCAGCACCGGCTCCGGTCTCCCCGGCAAGACGGAGCAGATCGCCTCCGACGCCGCCGCCACGACCCGCATCACGCCGATGGGCGCCGGGACCAGCCGCGGCGTGACGCCGACCACTCTCGCCAGCTGTTGCGCCAGATCGATGACCCCGACCGGTCGCCCTCCCGAGATATTGACCGGCCGTCCGCCCACGACCTCGCGATGCCGGTCCGCCAGCACCAGGGCTTGGGCTGCGTCGCGCACGTCGGTCAGGTCGATCCGTGCCACGCCGCCCCGGAACACTGGCAGGGTCCCTTTCCGGACCAGTCTGACGATGCGCGGCAGGACGACCGTATCGTCAGGCCCGATCAGGGCGCGCGGCCGGATCGCGACGGTGCGGAATCCGGGCCGGTCCGCCGCCAGCACGTGATCCTCGGCCTCCTTCTTGGTCCGCGCATAGGCGTTCAGGGGTCGCGGCGTCGCGGGATCCGCCTCGGTCAGGTCGATCCGGTCGCGAAAATCGGCGTAAATCGACGGCGAGGACACGAAGATGAAGGCGTCGCATCCAGCCCGACCCGCCGCCGCGACCAGAGCCTCGGTGGCCTCTACGTTGATGCGCTGGAACGCCGCCTCAGGTCCCCAGGGGCTCGACAGGGCGGCGGCGTGAAAGACGGCGTCGACGCCTTCGCAGAGCCGCGCCAGATCCATCCGCAGCAGGTCGCCGGTCACGACCTCCGCCCCCATGGCCTTCAGCCGTTCCCCGGCCGCGACCGACCGCCCCGTCACCCGCACGGCGTAGCCCGCTTCCAGCAAGGCCGTCGTCAGGGCCAGCCCCAAACCGCCTGTCGCCCCGGTGACCAGCGCGTGTCGGCTCATGTCCGCAGCACCATGGCCGCCGCGCTGATTCCCGCCGCGGTCCCCAGCAGCAGGACGGTGGCCCCCGGCTTCAGCCGCCCCGCGGCCTCGGCCTCGACCAGCACGCTGGGCAGGGAGGCGGCGATCTGGTTGCCCCGGTCGGAAAAGATGTCGACCACCCGGTCCGGATCGCCGCCCATCAGCCGCCGGACATGCTCGACGCCCGGTTGGCTGGCCTGATGACAGACCACGACATCGACGGTCTCGCGCGTCAGGCCCGCCTGTTCCAGCACCCCGTCGATCATCCGTGGCAGGGCGCGCGCGGCCGCCTTGAACACCCCGAAGGCGTCCATCCGGAACCGCGATCCCTCAAGCAGTCCCTTATAACCGTCGGCAGCCCGGATCCGCGTCCCGCCGGACCGCAGCGTCGCCAGATCCTTGCCCTCGCCATAGGTCTCGAACCGGCGGCTCAGCAAGGCCGGCCCGGCGACGTCCGCCCGCGCCTCGACACAGACCGCCGCCGCCCCGTCGCCGAAGATCGCCGCCGAGGCGGGCGTGTCCCAGTCCAGTCCCGCCGAGGCGATGTCGCTGGACACGATCAGGGCGCGTTTGAACCGTCCCGTCGCGAACCCCATCGCCGCGATGTCCAGGGCGGCCAGAAACGACAGACAGGTCTGGTTGACGTCAAAGGCCCAGATGCCGGACCGGCCCAGCCCCAGTTCATTCTGGATCAGGACCGAAGTCCCGGGGATCGGCTGCTCCATCACGCCGCAGGCGCCGATCAGGACATCGAACTCGCCCTCGCCCCAGCCAGCGCGATCCAGCGCCAGCCGCGCGGCCCGCGCGCCCATGACCGACGAGGTTTCCTCCGCCGAGGCCACGCCCCGCGCCGAAATCCCGAACTGCGCCTCGGTCCAGCCGGCGGGCTGGCCGAAGCGCGTATCAAGGTCCGAAGAGGGCCGCCGCGTTTGGGGCATGCAGGCCCCGTGACCCGTGATGGCGAGAGGCGTCATGCGGCCACGCTACCGCATCGCCCGATCCAGCGTCCACATCGAAGCCGAGAACGGCGTTCGGATCGGGCGATGCTCCTCAGTCAGTCGTTCGGACCCGACCTCCCCAACCTCGTCATCACCGTCGGCAGGACCAGCAGGGTCAGGACCGTCGCCGAGATCAGGCCGCCGATCACCACGGTGGCCAGAGGCTTCTGCACCTCCGCTCCCGGTCCGAAGGCGAAGGCCATGGGCACGAATCCCAGCACCGCCACCGCCGCCGTGGTCAGCACGGCCCGCAGACGGCTGACCGCGCCCTCGACCGCAGCCTGCACCGCCGGGACGCCCTCCAGCAGACGTTGCTTGATCGCCTGCATCAGGACCAGACCGTTCAGGGTCGCCACCCCCGACACGGCGATGAATCCCACCGCCGCCGAGATCGAGAACGGCATTCCCCGCAGAAGCAGGGCGACCGCCCCTCCGACGAGCGCCAGCGGCACGCCTGCGAAGACCAGCGCAGCCTCCTTCGCCGACCGCAGGGCCATGAACAGCAGCAGGCCGATGGTCAGGAACACCAGCGGCAGGATCAGCGCCAGACGCGCGCTGGCGCGTTGCAGGTTCTCGAACTGGCCGCCCCAGTCGAGCCAGCCGCCC
>Ga0247808_10000887_pt1 | contig 14487 bp, 16 predicted proteins | sample UWRJL089202R1_FD_179914 | JGI IMG/M metagenome (GOLD analysis project Ga0247808, IMG submission 179914) | Plant litter microbial communities from Arlington Agricultural Research Station in Wisconsin, United States - UWRJ-L089-202R-1 | ecosystem: Environmental > Terrestrial > Plant litter >... | reverse complement strand
AAATGTGCACGTAACGTGTGCGTTCGGCTTGCTAAATAACCTGTTAAAGTCCTCTCGTCGAAGCTATATCAGCCCCACGACCTCTGTATTATAACAAATTAAGAGCGATTTAACCACCGCTCGCTACACTGCAGAGTATGGTAGCAAAAGTAATGACAGTCGCCCTTGTAGGTTTTGACGGCGCGCTCGTAGAGGTCGAGACCGACTCGAAACAGGGGCTACCCGGGATTCAGATCGTTGGTATGGGTAACAAGGCGATAGACGAAGCCAGAGAGCGCGTCAGGAGTGCAATCACCAACTCTCTCCTTGAGTTTCCCGCCCGTAAACTGACAATTAACCTTGCTCCGGCCGAACTACCAAAGGACGGTGCACATTACGACCTACCGATCGCCTTATCGATTCTTATTACCAATCGAATCCTTCGTCAAACAGAGGTAGATGCGGCGATATTTGCCGGCGAACTCGGTCTTGATGGCACGCTCCGGCCGATTCGTGGCAGTATCAACATCGCCGAAACAGCCAAACGGCTCGGGTTTCGTACGGTGTTCGTCCCTGTTGCCAACCAATCGCAAGCAGCCTTGATTACCGATATTGAAGTTATCGGTGTCGCCACCCTTAAAGACCTCTACCTTCACCTCAAGCAAGAAGTCGTCATTACCCCTTACATTTCCCTTCAAAACCCTCCTTTCACCCCTGTCGGACCACGACTTGATGATATCTACGGACAGGACCAAGCAAAACGGGCGCTCCAGATAGCGACTGCCGGCAGGCATAATATTCTCTTCTCGGGTCCCCCAGGTGCAGGCAAGACCCTGCTCGCTAAAACGCTCGTCAGCCTGCTTCCGCCCCTGTCAAATACAGAAGCAGTCGCTGTCACCAAGCTCCACAGCCTAGCCGGTGAGATCGAAGGTTCGGTTCTCTCGACTCGACCCTTTCGCGCACCACATCACACCACGAGTAGAATCTCACTTATAGGGGGTGGTTCCAAGCCAAACCCTGGTGAAATTAGCCTCGCTCACCTTGGAGTACTGTTTCTCGATGAGCTGCCTGAATATCCTCGCGCAACCCTCGAAGCGCTTCGCCAACCCCTTGAAGACAAGGAAATTGCTATATCTCGCAGCCATGGACGTGTCACCTACCCCGCGGATTTTATGCTTGTTGCAACAATGAATCCCTGCCCCTGCGGTTATTATGGTGATTCTAGCCGCGAATGTAGCTGCAGTAGTGTCCAAATAACCGCCTATCAGAAGCGATTATCCGGTCCATTACTTGATAGGATCGATTTAATTGTTCCTGTTTCAAAACTTGCCAATGAATCACTTTTTTCTGTAAAATCGTTGAATAAAAATCAACATCTCAAAGTGTTAAAATCCATAATGAATGCAAATAGTGTTCAACATAAACGTTATAATAGTAGTACTCGTTACAACGCTTCTTTGTCATCCCAGGAGGTAAAACAGTATGTTCAGCTCGACCCAACAGCCAAAGCCCTGCTCCTGTCTGCAACCGAACGACTCGGACTGACAGCTCGGGGCTATTTTAAAGCAATTAAGGTCGCTCAAACCATCGCCGATCTCGCCGGCAGTGACATAGTTCGGGTCGAACATATCGCCGAGTCGCTGCAGTTCCGGACAACCCTCAACACTTAGTCCTGACTAACCCTTGTATTACCTTGGTAATTTTGGTAGTATAGTGGCTGAGTAACAGCAAGAAAACGGTACTCTTAGGCAAAGGAGAGCATAATTAACCAATCCACACGCATCAATGAGCAAATTCGGGCAACCGAACTACGTGTCATTGGGGCAGAAGGTGAACAGCTCGGTATCATGAGTCGTGCAGACGCACTCAAGACCGCGCAGGAAGCTGGACTGGATTTGGTTGAGATCTCTCCAAACGCCGCACCACCTGTTGCAAAAGTCGTTGACTGGGGTAAATACCAGTACACAAAGATGAAAGAGGCGCAGAAAAACCGCCGAAGCAACAAAGCGAGCGAACTCAAGCAAATGCGATTTGGGATGAAGATCGGTCAAGGTGACCTCGACATCAAGCTTCGCAAGATCCGAGAGTTCCTGGCTGAAGGTCATAAAGTTCGCATCCAAGTTTTCTACCGTGGTCGTGAGAACGCCCACCGAGAACTCGGATATGACATGATTAAAAAGATTGGTGAACTTTTAGAGAACGATGCCGTTTTCGAGCATGAGCCACAAATGGCTGGACGCAACTTAAGCGTCGTAATAAGGAGTAAAGCATAATGCCAAAGCTAAAGACCCACAAAGGGACAGCAAAGCGGATCAAGATTACCAGTACTGGTAAATTGACCCGTCGTCGTGCATTTGGCGCTCACCTTCTCGCGAAGAAGAGCAAAAGCCGCAAGCGCGCTATTAATTCAACAGCTTTCGTCACAGGCAAGATCGCCCGTAACGTTAAGCGAGCACTAGGAGTATAGGACCATGCGAGTCAAACGAAGCGTCACCGCACGCGCACGCCACAAAAAGATTTTAACCGCTGCCAAGGGTATGCAACACAACCGCACCCGAAGTTTCCGTCTTGCTAAGCAAGCGGTCACCCGTGCGCTTGAGTACAGCTACCGCGACCGTCGCAACAAGAAGCGCGATCTCCGTGGTCTCTGGATCACTCGTATCAACGCTGCTGCACGTATCGAAGGTACAACGTACGGTAAGTTTATCGCCGGCCTTAAGGCTGCAAAGATTGAACTTGATCGTAAGGTACTTGCAGAACTCGCCGTCAGCGAACCGAAAGCTTTTTCAGCAATCGTCGCTAAAGCAACAAAGTAGTTACCCTCGTAACGAAACAAAAGACCACCCGAAAGGGTGGTTTTTTGTTGAGCAGTCAGTCTGTAAGCCGGGTTTTGTCGAGGACGACCATCTATCTAGTCCTACGATTGCTCGTAGGATCAAGCGGGTAGCGACCAACGGACGGATAGCCCTTTATGTTGATCTCCTTGCAGCAGACAGGGTTTACCTTCTCCATATGTCACCATATGACGCTGTGGGCTCTTACCCCACTCATTTCACCCTTACCTTTTTACAGGCGGTTTTGTTTCTGTGGCACTTTCCCTAGGGTTACCCCCGGTTGCCGTTAACAACTGTCCGTATCCTATGCTGCCCGGACTTTCCTCTTACTCTTGCGAGCAAGCGGTCGTCCGACTGACTGCTCATCAGATATTATACACTGGGCGATGTTTTTTCACGAGCGTGGGCATCGAGTGTCTTATTCACCATGCCATCGGCGAGCTGATTGAACTCTCGCTGCACATGATTAAAGGTAACCTTCTCAAAGTGCTTCATGAGTTCGCGGATACGTTCGTGGACCGGCCATAGCTCACGGTTCTTAATCTTGTAATAGCCTTTCATCTGGTTGACGACGAGCATGCTATCAATTTTGAAATCGACACGCTTGAATTTCATCTCCAAGGCTTTCTCAAGTGCCAGTCGGACCCCCTGATATTCAGCTTGGTTGTTGGTAGTAATACCTAAGTATTCCCCTCCTTCGGCTATCACTGTCTGCTCTGGCCCAAGGATAATATACCCGGCTGCAGATGGTCCCGGATTGCCTCGTGATCCCCCATCAGTAAAGATAGTAATGCTATCATTCGATGCAGTTTTTACATCATTAGCCTTAACTACTTTGAGCGTTTGATCTGTTATTTCTTCTTGTTGAATAATTCCCAACAACAACTGCGTCAAATCCGTCAGTTCAACTTGTTGAATTTCTGACATCACATGCCATTTATACTTATTGTAGTTTCCACTCAAACGAATCGGCTTTCCAAGCTCGGCCGGTGTCACCAAGTAGACAATCACGACATACTGGATCCCACGATCATCATGGTCGATATAGGTCACTGCATCAAATAGCTGAGCCGTCTTAATGTGGATACCGGCATCGTCATGCAGGTAGCGCCGAAGCGCATCTTCGGGCTGCTCGTTGTAGGCGAGTTTGCCACCGGGTAGTTCATACTTACCCAAGATTGTCGGACGACCATTCGCCCGCTTTAGGACCAACGCTTTGCCGCCATCATTGATAATTGCTCGGACAGATAATCTTTGTTTCATGTTTGTTTGAATACCTTTTATGAATTAATTGTAGCATAAGGAAAAAAGAAAAACTCACCACTAAGCGATGAGTTTGTGTGTACCGTCTTGATGCCCAGGAGAAACGCTAGATACTATGATATTCCCCGCGTAAATGCAAGGTGGTTGGCCGCAACTCATCTCCACGGAGACAAGCTATGTTGGCTTCCCAATCATATGATATCGGAAAATCATACGCACCTAGGTTATACCCCTGGGTACTTCTTATTATACTCCCTAAACGCGGAAGATTGAACTGAAAACGTTTATAAAGAAGCCAATAGCTTCGCTCATGAAGGCACCGATATACTGACTACCGACAAGGACAAGAATAAAGACAAACAGGATACCGAATCGCTCAATCCAACGCATACCTGATCGGACAAACTCTGGCGCCAGTGCATATAATACGCGTGAGCCATCGAGTGGCGGGATCGGCAGAATGTTGAATATAAAGAATCCGAGGTTAATGGTGACTCCAAGGCTGATAATCTGAGCCCCAAGCGTTCCTACCTGTGGTTGAATAATTGCCCCGATACCGAAGATAACAAAAGCAAGCACAAGGTTAGTCAGCGGCCCCCCGATAGCAACGAGTGCGGCACCCCAGTCACCACCCTTTACCCTATCTGGATTAAACGGCACTGGTTTTGCTCCACCAAAGGGTGGCAGCCCGACGAGCAGTAGTCCAATCGGCAAGATAATCGTCAGGAAAGGATCAATATGTTTGATCGGATTAAGCGTCAGTCTCCCCTGCGCCTTGGCGGTATCATCCCCAAGCCAGTAGCTGACATAGGCGTGCATTGCTTCGTGAAGTGTCATCGACAGCAAGATAATTCCCACAGCGACCAAAATTGTAATGATGATTTCTATTCCCATTTCTCCATTATAGCAGTTCTACCTCTTGACTCTGAGGGTGAAAAAATGTAAAATGAGTACCATTGTCTAAGAAGAAATGGAAATGTAATGGTCGCACGATGTGAACTCACCGGTAAAGGAAAACAATTTGGCAACAACGTTAGCTTTTCTTTGCGACGCACTAACCGTGTCTTCAAACCAAACCTTCAGAAAAAAACTTTCGAGTTTGAAGGTCAGAAGGTAACTATGGTGCTTAGCACACAAGCGATTCGTACGCTTAAGAAAAAAGGCATCCTCGCCTAAGCTATCCGGTTCAAACAAAAAAACCTCCGATCACTCGGAGGTTTTTTGTTAGGGATATATCCCCTAGCTTCGTTGCAACGTAACAACAGTCAGTACCGGAGGGAGCCCTGCAGCAGACTTTAGCTTGTACTTGGCAGTTTCTTCAATAGGAGCAGCCAGTTCCTTCGTAAATGTCTCGAGTGAGTCCTGTGCTACCTCATACTTGAGGGCAGGATCAGCATAATGAACAGGGATCACTACCTTAGGGTCTATCTTGCCGATAACACTCGCGGCACCAGTCGCATCAAGCGTATAGCCGTTTCCGCCGACGGGAATAATCAGGATATCGATAAGTCCAATCTCTTCGAGCTGTTCGTCTGAAAGTTTTTCGTAGATGTTACCGACGACAGCAATACGAACTTCACCGAGCTCGATCCGGTAGATAGTCGAAAGCATTGGCTCGGTAGCGCTATCAAGGTGACGTTGCGCCGAGATACCCTTGATATCAAAGTCAGCCACGCCGTATTCGCCAGGACCTTCGATGCAAAGACGGGCGTTCTCTGAATTCAACGCAAAGCGTGATTCTGTCGCAAGCTCGACATCGTCTTTGATAGTAATGTCTTTAAGTCCTACGACTGAAAGCTTTGGATCGGTAACGATGTTACCTTTTTTTGTCGAAATAACGACGCTGTTTCCACCTTTATATTCAATTTCAAACACTATTTTTCTCCTTCTGATTCGCTCAGGACATTGTCTTTATCAATGGCGACGGCATGTTTACTATTGAGGATCTCGATAATGAACTTATCACGGACGCTCAAACGATAATAGAAATCATCGTATGACATCACTGTGTAGTTTATCTCGCGGCCCTCTTGCTTTTCAATAATTGACATCGTTGCTTTTACTTTGGCAGCCGGCAGTTGACCGACAAGCAAGACATCTACGGTACTGGTTGAGCCACGAACGAGCACTCCAGCAATAATTGCCAAACGAAGTGCCGAGATGCCGGCAATCGCGCTAAGGTACTGTTGATTGACCGCATTTTCATCAGTCGTCAGTGTTGGTTTGCCGACATTGATAGTTTCACCGGCAAAGATCGCTCGGAGTGCCGAGTAGAATTCGTAGCGCTGATTCACTTCGTAGTACAATTTGTTATCGGCAGTATCACTCGTGATGACCCCAACTTCGAGCATGTTCGACAGTTCGCGACGAACGGAATTAATTTGCTCATCAATAAGTCGAGTGATTTCTCGTACGTAAAAAGATTGTCCAGGATGATTCAAAAAAAGGTGCATAAGTTTCACCCTTGTCTTTGAACCAAACAGCTTATCAATCATGTACTCTCCCTCGTATAACTTTCGTGTTCTATAATATCACGCCTGAACAAATTCAGCGAGTCGTGTCGCCAGATAGTGTTGTGCTTTTTCCAGTGCAAACCATTCAATATTTTCATTGCGTTTGAACCACGTCAGCTGACGTTTTGCTAGTCGCCAATCGCTCGTCTGAAATTTATTTTTTAGTTCAGATTCTGACAGCTTTCCATCAACAAATTCTTTCACCAAACGATAGATATTTCCGGTCATTGCTTCACTTTCCCATCCATATATATCGCCCAATCGTTTTGCTTCATTGACCATTCCGTTTGCAAACAGTTGTTCACTCCGTTCCTTAATTCGTTCAACAAGAATGTCTTTTTCTGTAGTAATTCCGACAATGATGCAATTATTAATTAAGGTTTCTGTATCTGTTATAGCTGTATCGTTGCGTTCAATGGCTCGGATAAGATACCGCTTGTTTTTTTCATTTTCAGGTAGCTTAACGTTGTTTTCAATACAATACTTTTGTAATTCATCAATCGACATTTTTTCCAACAACAGTCGCAGCTCACTGTTTTCTGGCTTGAATTGATAATCAAAAATAACGCCATTTATGTACAGTCCGCTGCCTCCCACCAAGAACGGAATCTTACCGCGCGCGCGAATTTCAGCAACTTTTTTATTGGCATATTCTTTGAAATCAGATGCCGAAAATGGCTCACCAGGTTCTACTAAATCGAGGCCCCAGTGCGGCACTCGGGCTTGGTCCTCTGCAGACGGTTTTGCCGTCCCAATATCCATGCCTTTGTAGATAGTCCGCGAATCGGCACAAATAATTTCACCACCAAATTGCTCGGCGAGCGACATCGCGAGCGACGACTTGCCGCTGGCAGTCGGACCAACAATCACAATGAGCGGAGCTAGAGCGGTTGCCATCGGATCTCCTTAAAATTATCAACAATAAAGTCGGTGCAGGTAATACCTTCAGCAGCTAAATGTTCCGCCTGGACCTCTCGCCCACCATGGTAGCCACTAGCAAGTCCACCGAAGCGATTCACCAACCGATGCCATGGCAACTCGGTGTCACCGTAATGCGCCATGCCCCCGACAATTCGTGCAGCATACGGGTGACCGGCGAGTGCCGCAAGATCGCCGTACGTTGTCACCTGGCCCTTAGGAACCTGTGCCATCAATGCTTCGACTTTTTTACGGAACTCACTATCAGGCCGCGTCATTCAAGTACTCCAAGACCGCCGGCCAGTCTTCGCACGGAATCGCGCCGTCAGGTACAGTTGTTTGCCACCCATACTTACCGAACATCACTGCCTTAACTCCGTTATCAAGCGCACTCTGACAGTGGTCTTCATTGTCATCAATCAGAATCGATACTCCTAGCTCTTTACACAACTGACCCTTAGATTTTCCGACACTGATGCTCGGGTTCTTTGCGAAGAAAATCTCAACGTCAGGGCTCACCTGCTCATCAATCCACCGCCTTGTTCCTGCTTCTAATGCAGGGTTCCGAGAAGTAATAAGCACTATGTCATATTTCTTAAGCAACTCTTTAACGGACAAGCTTGCACTTGCTATCAGTGGCACCTGCGCTTGATCTTCAATAAGCTCCGCTTCAAAATCATCGAAATTCAAACGATCATCAATATTATGTGTCGCCCAGATACGATTGTAATAAGACCAGTACTCGCCTTTTACAGAATAGTGCTCAGGAGGAAGCTCCACCCCACTAACACGGTTGGACCATAGGCGTATAGTCTGGTTGGTGTCGGCAATTACATCGTCGATATCAATTGCAATCTTTATCTTACGATCAGTCATTACAATCCTAGGAGATAGGTACCGAGCTGATCAAGGGCGATTTTGTCTTCACCGGCCTGTGTACGAACACTGACTTGGCGGTTGTCTTTATCTTGTTGTCCGACAATCAACTGAACGGGAATTTTCCACGTTGTTGCTTCGCGGATCTTTTTCCCGAGTGATTCATTACGATCATCAACACTAAAGCGGAGCTCGTTGTACTTCACTGGAGTCATCAACACAGTGCCTGTTAATACATCTTTAATATCAGCAACGTAATCTAAGACTGTGTCGTTGATAGTCAGGATACGAATCTGTTCTGGGGCTGCCCACAGTGGGAACCAACCGCCAGTGTGCTCGATAAAGACGCTGAGGAATCGTTCGATCGACCCAAGGAGTGCACAGTGAATCATCACCGGAGTCTGCGCTGCGCCTGTTTCGTCAGTGTATTCCAGACCAAAGCGACCAGGTTGAACAAAGTCGAGTTGAACCGTTGCTACTTGGTGTTCGCGGCCGATAGCATCGGTTGCCATAAAGTCGATCTTTGGACCGTAAAAGGCAGCTTCGCCGTCTTGTTCAAAGTATTCAAGCTCGTTAGACACGACAGCTTGCTTCAGCTGTGCTTGGGCCGATTCCCAGAGTGATTGCTCGCCAAGATAGGCATCGCTTTCATCACGGTAGGATAAACGGACGCGCAGCTTCATACCAAGTGTGCCGTACAGTTCACGGGCGCTTTCAAGCAAGCCGTTGATTTCAGCTTCAATCTGATCAGGACGACAGAAGACATGGCTGTCATCTTGAGTTAATGAACGCACGCGGTTCAGTCCACCAAGCTCCCCCGTCTTCTCGTCACGATAGTCAGTTGTTGTTTCAAGGAAACGAACCGGCAAATCACGATAGCTCCGTGGTTTGCTTGCGTATATTTGGGTGTGGTGCGGACAGTTCATTGGCTTGAGGGCCATCTTGTCATCAGTTTCTTGGCTGGTGACAAGGAATAGCTCATCGCCGAATTTCGCCCAGTGACCAGAGGTCTCGTAGAGGTCCTGCTTGGTGATGTGTGGGGTCCATACCTTTTCAAAGCCACGGGCTTGGCGGAGTTGATTAGAGTACTGCGCAGCAATATCACGAAGGATTGTCCCTCGTGGGGTAAACAGTGGCAGCCCGGCGCCAACCAGTGGTGACATCGTATAAAGATCGAGCTCTTTGCCGAGTTTACGGTGGTCACGAAGCTTTGCTTGCTCAAGTCGCTCGAGGTACTGATCAAGTTCTTCTTGAGTGGCAAAGGCAACACCGTACAGGCGTTGCATCTGGGGGTTGGTTTCTTTACCACGCCAGTAAGCACCAGCAACGCGGAGAAGCTTGAACGCCCCGACATCCTTAGTGTTGGCTACGTGAGGACCACGACAGAGGTCAACGAAGTTACCATTCTTATAGAAAGATACATTTTCGATAGCCGCACCACCTTCTGCTGCAATTCCGAGTTCATTGACGTCGAGGTCTTTAGCGATAGTGGTACCCGATCGCTTTAGGTCGTTAAGGAGTTCTTCTTTATACGGTTGATTGTTTTCACGTGCCCAGTCGATAGCTTGATCAATTGGCATCTCAAACCGTTCAAAGGTATCACCGTAGTTGATGATGCCGCGCATCTCTTTTTCGATCTTTGCGAAGTTATCTTCAGAGATCTTTCGTTCACCGAGGTCGATGTCGTAGTAAAAGCCGTTTTCAACGACAGGACCGACACCGAATTTCGCCTCTGGCCAGAGACGTTGGACCGCAGCGGCAGTAATGTGCGCCAGGCTGTGCCTCATTGCGTGTAGTTGTTCATCGTTCATATTCACTCCTTACCCTTTAAAATAATAAAAAACATGCAGTGAACAGGCTTATTTCAATAAATCCATTCAGCGCATGTCTCGGGTCCACTTACGTAGACGGTTCCACCGGACTTTTACTTGTGAGCAACGTTATCGCACGTCAGCACTCCCGCGAAGCTCAGAAGTTGGTTAGGCTTCGTCATCACTTAGGGTAATTATAGCATGAATCTTGCGCCCTGACCCCTATTTTGGTATCCTTATAAGGCTCTAGGGTCCTTAGCTCATTTGGCTAGAGCGCCTCATTGACGTTGAGGAGGTGAGAGGTTCGAATCCTCTAGGACCCACCAAATTTATCATATAACCGTCCCTTTAACAGGGGCGGTTTTTGTTTCCCCACAGCTATCAAGAGTTTTCCACCATGGGAAAAACCGTACATCCCTACTTCGTATATCACAGACGGTATTTCACGTGGAGGTCTGTATCATTGACAATTCATACCCTTTATGCTAATATGAATACATGGTTAAGAAACAACAGATACAGAACAGCCACAATATCCATAAAACGTCAGCCCTTGAAAGCTTTAATCTAGCCTTCGAGTACGACAAAACACTCCAAGAGATTAAGCGCGACGTCCGCGTCCGCACCATTTAATCCCCTGGTTTCACTACGCAATCTAAAAGAACCCCCAAGTCATTAAGGGGGTTCTTCTTTTTATAGGTTAATCGCTATTTCTTGCGGGCTTTGACGGTCACGTCGAACTTTGTAAGGTATTTACCAAAGAATAGTCGCCCCTGGGAGTACAGTGCAGCCCCTGAGAGGTACGTAATTGCCGTAAGGGGCATCAATAGCCACTGCGCAACCATTCCTATCGTACGATGACGCTTATAGCGTTCTGGACGAGGTGGCAGCATCTTGAAGGCGAGGAACACCATCACAAGGAGTCCGACGAGGGCGACGCGTTGGATAATGCTAATGACATCAGGTAGCTGGTGGGCAACAACGTCGCGGTAGGCCTGGTTATTGATGAGCAGTGGCACCCATCCCCCGACAGCCACGATAATCGAGACGCTGGCAGCGGTCACATAGCCATCAAGTGCTGTCATAAACAGAGAGAAACTTGACCAAAATGGCACCGTTCGCTTCGAGGTAAACAATCGCGTCGCTACATACGGCACATCTGATGCCCCGTACATCCATCGACGCAGCTGCACGAACTGGGCTTTGAGTGTCTTTACATAGGTGACATCGAGGACAGCGTCCTGATAAATCGGAATATAGATCGGGACCACAGAGTATTTACCACTGAAGTGAAAGTAACTACGCCAGTATTGGTGACCGTCTTCAACGATAGTACGAGTGCTCCAGAAGTTCATTTCAACCAATGCTTCCATCGGTTGAGAGTGTGAGGCAAAGTTACGCATAATATGCGGACGCATTGAACTAATAATATTCCAGAAGGTGTTCCCTGTTGCAACCACGCGCATTGGCGCCGGAACATCCCAGATATTGTTCAAAAAGAGCGCAATTGGCTGATACGCAAGGTGTTTGCGATCTTCGTTGACGACGTATTCATAAGTAACGTAGTCGAAATAGGCAGCGTGCGGACGGTTGTCAGAGTCGAGTGTCGTGACTATAACGTTCTTGTAAGCGATCTTTTGCTCGTCGAACCATTTTTGCATCGCTTTACCGGCAAATGTAATGTTCCCACCCTTCCCAACGACTTCATCAGGCAAATCACGCGGGTGCTTTACGATACTAAATTCAAGGAATTTTGAGCCAAATTTCTTCTGCAGTCGAAGTGCTGTCTTTTCTATCTCTTCCCCGCCACGCTCTTCATAAGCAAGCGCCACCACTAACTTCTTTTTGTCGTAGGTAGTGTTGATGAGCGACTGGATTGTCGGCTCGATCACGTCGTAGGCTTCGTTATAAGCAGCGACAATCACCAAATTATAGAGGTCAGATGGCTTTGGAAAAGCTGCAGGATCGGCACTGGCAAGACGCAGATTATCGACGTGTGCCCGCATATCATAGGCTTTTGAGCGAGTATTCTGGCGGACTTCATATGAGGCAACAGGATCTTCGAACTCACCGAGGCGCTCTGCCCAATCGATCTTTTGGGCTTTAGCCAGACGATTGTGTCCCCCGATAGTGTCGTAAATAATACCGACGGCCTTCACGACAAGGGTAATAATAATCAGCATAAGATAAATCGCCGCAAGCAGTGGCGATACAAGCGACAAGACAATCAGGAGGACAAACGCTCCGTAACTAAGGATAGCCGGCAACATCTCGAAGAAACGGTACATTTTGGTTCGTTTGCCGAGAGGAAGTTCGAGATCAATCATCTTAGATCGGTGACCAGACATTAATGATCGAGAAGGCAGTGATCCATGCAAAGATCATTATCCCAATCCCCATCCAGGCGAACATAATCGCCAGCGGGTGTCCTTTTGTCATAAAGATCTTAATTGCGATAGAAATATGGAGGAAAGCAATCAGGATTGCGAACGCACCAAAGCTCAACAGATAGAACCATTGGTTACGGTAGAGGTGGGTCACGCCGTAAGCTGTGTAGTGAGTCACGAGTTGCAGCTCGCTTGGGCGCACAGCAAGCAGGATGTATGCCACGAATAGCACCATCAATACGAGGGTGACACCGGTAAGAATCGTCAGATAACGATTAGTGATGAGTTCTTTTAGTGAAAGGATAATTTTTGCTTTAATCATAAGATAGTTTCCTGGAGCCGTTGTCCGGGATCGAACCGGAGACCTACGCTTTACGAAAGCGCCGCTCTACCAACTGAGCTACAACGGCACGCTCCGCTTCTTGAATAGTATAGCATTCGCGCCGGTGAAAATAAACGGTTCCTACGAGGTTGCAACAGAGAGGAAAAACTGCTATCATTCTATAGCTTAGGCAACACCCATCTGCGAGGGCTCGTAGTGAAGCTGGCCTATCACGCCTCCCTGTCACGGAGGAGATCGCCGGTTCGAATCCGGTCGGGCCCGCCAAGAAATTATTAAAAGATCCCTTAGGGATCTTTTTTCTGTTATGATACACATGTCTTTTCACGGAGGTGGGCAGCCGCTCATCTTCAAACCCTTTAAACGAAGGATGTCACATGAAAAGAGTACTTAAAGTCATCCTCGTTGTGCTCGGCGTCCTTGGCGTATTGGTAGCGATCACCCTCTTGGCGTGGGTCAGTTGGCAGGTAATGCCAGATAACCCCGATCAAGGAGAGTGGACTATTCCCCCCTTCCCGCTATCAATCGCGGTCTGGATGGTGGGAATTGTGCCGACGATACTGCTCGCGTTCGTGAGTTTTATCGTTAGCAGCATCATCGCCGCCGTTATTGAACGCATCAGGCGCAAGCCATCGACGGAAGACAGCGACAGTGTCGCACCCTGACCCCTTGTGGGCATCATCCTTCTCGCGAGAGAAGTCGAAGATGCCCCAAGGGGTTTCTTCATGCAAAAAATCAGCTCAACCCCTTACACTCATTGACTTTTACGTACTTTTTTGTTATAATATACATACTCAACTTACGTTGGGACATCTGTTACGAGGCAGTCCCTCGTTGTACATTGGAGTATTTGTGAAGATCATCTCAGTCGCGAGCGAGTCGTACTACTCGGGCATCTTCCTCCCCGACCTCGAGTCGGTCAAGAAGGCGCTCTACGCGTACGACCAGGGCGTCGCGCCCAGCTCGAACGTCGCCCGTCGCGAGCTCGCCAGTGCGAACAACGGCGACACCCTCCTGCTGCTGGACATGGTCCAGACGCACGGCAACCGGTTCATCGACCAATTGTTCAGCAAGATCGAGGCAACGCTCACCGAGCAATCGGTGTTCGACTACAGCTTCGACTACGACGGTCCCGGACGGTTCCTCAAGACCCACGTCACCGTCAACACCCTGCCGGACGGCTACCTGCTCAGCCTCTCGTCCTACGCCAGCAACAAGGCGGAAGGCGAACTCGCTGCGCACCTCGGTGCAACGCGAGGGCTGATCTGGTCCAAGGTCGAGCTCACCGTCGACGCCGCCAAGAACGGCATGTTCGTGATCGACTTCCAACCGATCATGGATGCGCTCGACGGCACCGTCTTCGGAGACACGTCCGCCACCGAGGTCGCCAGCGTCATCGCTGCCGGCTACAAGGAGGACTGGTCGTCGATCACCCAGCAGGGCGGATTCGTCGAGCTGTTCAACGACGGCACCTTCGCCGCCACGATCCGACTCGACAACATCACCGTCGGTTCGTACTACGAGCAGCCCTACACCGCCGATGACACGATGGTGACCGGCCTGCTC
>Ga0247808_10000882_pt1 | contig 14543 bp, 10 predicted proteins | sample UWRJL089202R1_FD_179914 | JGI IMG/M metagenome (GOLD analysis project Ga0247808, IMG submission 179914) | Plant litter microbial communities from Arlington Agricultural Research Station in Wisconsin, United States - UWRJ-L089-202R-1 | ecosystem: Environmental > Terrestrial > Plant litter >... | reverse complement strand
ACGCTGGGGCCGTATGCTGGATATGGCTTTCGATGGCTATCGGGCCGCCGGCTACTTTCAGAATCAGGCGATCCGACTGTGCGAGCGCAAGTCGGACGGACACTTCACCGCTACTCCGGCGCCGGACGCCTTGATCGAAAGACTGCGCAGCGATCTCGCCGCACCCATGCTCCGTTCGGCCCTTGGCATGGTCCATGCGGCTGCCTGAAGACCTCGTGGACACGAGGCTTGCCGTCGTCGGTTTCGGCCAGATGCCCGTGGCTCGCACAGTCGAAACGACCATGGAATATTTCTGTGGTCGGAGCCTTCGATCGGCGCTTGACGACCCGGGCGCGCCCGCCTAAACGACGCCCCTCGCCGCGACGCAACTGCATCGCAGCGGGAAATGCGGGTGTAGCTCAGTTGGTTAGAGTGCCGGCCTGTCACGCCGGAGGTCGCGGGTTCGAGTCCCGTCACTCGCGCCATTTCTTCTGATAGAGTCAGAGGAAATGGCGCGCCCCGCCCCTTCCATAGAGATAGCTGTTCTCAGACACCGATGATCGCGGTGGCGCGTTTGCGCCTGCGCTCGACTGCGTTGGCAGGCGAGATCAGGTCGCGACCTTGGCAGAGGCTCGACCCGGACAGCGCCGGCAGGCGATTCTCAGTGAACCGCCCAGTCCTCCGCCGGCTGGACGAATGCGCTTTGGCCGCTCACGTCGCCGTAGACCATGCACAGATCCTCGAAGACGCGGTTCCAGGCGAAGCGCTCGACCGTGTGTACGCGCGCCGCGGCGCCGATGGCTTCGATATCGCGCTCGAACAAGGCTTCGATGGCGGCGGCGTAGTCGGCGGGGTCCGCCGATTTCGCCAGCTGACCGACACTGTCGTTGACCGTTTCGGCCACACCGCCGGCGTTGACGCCGACCACAGGACGCCCACAGGCCATGGCCTCCAGCACGATCAGGCCGAACGGCTCCTTGTCGTTGGCGTGGACGAAGGCGTCGCAGCTGGCGATGATTCTCGCGACGGCCCTGGGGTCGCGCTCATAGGGCAGCGCAATGACCCGGTCTTCCGCCGGCATCCCCTGGCCGGCGCCGACCAGCACCAGATGATAGGGCGCGCCCAGCTTCTGGACGGCCTCGATCAGGACGTCGATGTTCTTTTCACGCGCCGGTCGCCCCGCGAAACACAGCAGCCGCGCGTCCGCGCCCAGACCGAGCCGTTTCAGCAGCCAGTCGCGGTCACGACGGTCAGGGCGGAAAGTATCGATCTCGACCCCCAGCGGACGGATCACGATATTCCCGACGCCCGCCTCTTCCAGCCGGCGCGCGATGAATTTGCTGGGCGAGACGACACGATCGAACTGGGAAAACAGGCGCGCCCAGCGCTTCTCGACCGGCTTCTTGGCCCACTCGCCGAAATGCAGGGCGGCGAGGCCCGCGGGATCGGAGTGGCAGAAGCCGACGACCGGGCAACCCGCTCTCTGCCCGGCCTCGAGCGCCCCCTGCCCCGGCGTATAGGGGTCGCCCGCCTCGATGATCGAAGGCTTCATCGAAGCGACCCAGGCGCCCCAGCGCTTGACGGATGACGGCCAGCGATACCCGTCGCCGAACGGCAGCTTGGTGGCGTGCAGCTTAATGATCCCGTCCGCGCCGGCCTCGTGCCTCGCGCCGGGCACAACAAGGGCGTGACTGACGCCGGGCCGGTTCGCCTCGAGCCAGGTCTTCTTGGACAGCAGATACCGCTTCACGCCGCCAGAACGGGGCGCGTAGAGCATTGTCGTATCGACGAGCCGTGGCCGCGGATCAGAGGTCGAGGCCTTCAGGATCCGAAGCGTTTCGGCAACCTCCTCGTCCAGCCCCGGAATCAGGCGCAGTTCGCTTTCCTGGACGTCGAGACCGGTCATGCTCATCAAGGGGCTCTCCAATGTGGCCGGCGCTGCAACGTGCGATCGGCGTCTTTGGATGCGTGCGGACGGTTTACGCGAGACCATGAAGCGCCCCTAAACCCGCGCAAGGCCAAGCTCAAGGGCCAATCGCTGGTGCGAGAAGGTTGATCCTCGCCCGCCAAGCGTGACCGGGACGGCTTCGAAACACGGCGTTTCGGCCTTGCAATCGCCTCAAATTCGCGAAAGTTGAGGCAGGCTGGCGCGGCCCCTGATAGAGGGTCCACAGCGTGCCTGCGCGTGTGTGTCCACAGGGGTTTCTACTCGAATGCGTAAACTGCTCGCGACCGCTGCCGCGCTCGCTCCGCTGATGGTCGCCACCGGCGTCCAGGCGGAAGTCGTGGTCTCGACCGCGCGGACGACTCCGATCCTGACGTCGAACGCCACCGGTACCGCCGCGGATAATATTCGACTGGCCAGTGGAGGCTCCGTCGCCGTTACGACCGGCGCCGCGATCACCGTCGATTCGAACCACACCGTCGATCTCGACAGCGGATCCAACATCACCATGGCCAACGCCACCGACGGCGCGACCGGCATTCTGGTGACCGGAGGACGAACCACGAGCGTTACCGTCGGCGGTGCGATCAGCATCACCGACAGCATTGAGACCTATACAGACACGGATTCGGACGGTGACGCCGACGGTCCATTCGCGGCGGGAACCGGACGCTATGGCGTTCGGGTCGCAGGACCGATGACAGGGTCCATCGTCGGCGAGGCCGGCGGCACGATCGGCGTCCAGGGCAACAATTCCTATGGCGTCTCGGTCGAAGGTCCGCTGACCGGTTCGATCCGCCTGCTCAGCGGCATCAATGTCACGGGCGACAATGTCTATGGTCTGCGTACGACCGGGACCGTGTCGGGCGACGTCCTCCTGTCCAGCGGCGCAGTCGCGGTTCAGGGCGCCAACGCCGTGGGCATGGCCGTTGATGCGGCGGTCTCCGGCGGGGTGCAGATCCAGTCCGCGATCAGCGCAACGGGCTATCGTTACACCTCGCGGCCGCCCTCGTTGCCGGCAAACACGACCAACGTCGTCGCGGCGAACCTTTACGTCGAGGATCTTGACGCCGACGACCTGCTTCAGGGCGGTCCGGCGGTGCGCATCGCCGCTGATGTCGCGGGTGGGGTTCTGCTGGATACGGCGCCGATCTATCGCCTCGGCATCGAGGGCGATGACGATCATGACGGCGTGAAAAACGGCGACGAAGATGATGACGGCGACGGCACGAAGAACCGGGACGATACCGACCGGGACGGCGATGGAATTCTGGATACCAACGAAGGCACCGCGTCGCTGACCTCTCTTGGCGGCGCCCCCGCGCTGCTGATCGGATCGACCACCCAGGCCATTACGATCGGCGCGGTCGGAACCGGCGAAGAGGCCTATGGCGTCGTTAACCGGGGCTCCATCACAGGCTCGGGCATCTATGACGGCATTGCGGCGCAGGGATTGCGGATCGGCACGGGCCAGGCGGTGACCATCGCCGGCGGCGTCAACAATCTGGGCACGATCAACGCCAACTCGGCCGCGGCCAATTCCACGGCCGTCCTGTTCGACTCCGGCGTCACGGCGCCGACCCTGCTCAACAGCGGGTCCATCAGCGGCGTCGCCGTGACCGAAGGTATTCACACCGCGGCTGGCGTACTGATCGCGCCGGGCGCCAATCTGCCGTCGATCGTCAACTCCGGGGTTATCAGCGCCGGCGTCTCGGGCGAGAAGGCTGACGCCGTCGGTATCCGTGACCTGTCCGGCACGCTGACCAGCCTGACGAACACGGGTGTCATCACCGGCTTCATCGTGCCAAATGACGACGCCAAGGATACCGACGACAGCGACATCGATCCGTCGAACGAAGTCGTCACAGGTCAGGCGATCGCCTTCGACGTCCGTGCCAATACGACGGGCGTCACCTTCGTCCAGTCCGGCAAGATCTCGGATGGCCGGTTCACCGACACGGACGGTGACGGCAAATATGACTTCGAGGACGACGACGACGACGGCGACGGCATTCTCGACAACGTCGACAGCAGCGACAACGACGACGACAACGACGGCACCAACGATACTGAAGAACCGCTGACCTCGGGCGCAATCCTGCTGGGGTCGGGCGCCGACGTTCTGGACATCCGCAATGGTCAGGTCCTGGGCGATCTCAGCTTCGGCGCGGGCGCGGACTCCCTGCTCGTCTCGGGCGGCGCGGAAGTGCGTGGCGTCCTGTCGGACAGCGACGGCCAACTGAACATCAACGTCTCTAACGGCCTCCTGGACGCGCGACAGACGACGGCGGTGGACGTCACGGGCCTGAGTATCGGCGCGGACGGCAACCTGCTGGTGACGGTCGACCCCGAGGGCAACAAGTCTGGCGGCTTCAACGTCGCAGGTACGGCGACCCTCGCCGATGGCGCGGCTCTGGGCGTGCGGTTCACCTCGCTGATCACCGACCCGGAACGCTTCACCATCATCAAGGCCGATACGCTTAACTATGGCGTGATCGACCCCAACTCGGTCCAGGCCAACTCGCCCTACCTGTTCGTCGTCAGCGCCGGAGCCGACGTCGCGGCCGGCGAGGTCTATATCGATGCCCGTCGCCGGACGGCCGCAGAGATCGGCCTGATCCCCGTCGAGGCCCAGGCCTTCGACGCCGTCTATGCCGCGCTGGGTGACAGCACCGCGATCCGCAACGCCTTCGTCAGCCAGCTGGAACGCGACGGCTTCATCAACCTGTATCAGCAGATGCTGCCCGACCACTCCGGCGGCCCGCTGCTCTCGCTGGCCAGCGGCGTCGACGCTGTGACCCGCGCCCTGACCGGCCGCAACGCTTCGGCCGGCCCGGGTGAGACCAGCGCCTGGGTGCAGGAAATCAACTTCTACGCCGAGAAGGACAAGACCGATTCCTACGGCTTCGAATCCGAGGGCTTCGGCGTCGCCGGCGGCGTCGAACGCGGCACCAACATGGGGGCCTTCGGCGTCTCGGTGGCTTTCACCTCCTCCGACCTTGAGGATCCCGAAGCGCGCGCCGAAGAGGTCCTGTCCGCAAGCCTGCTGGAACTGGGCCTCTACTGGCGCGCCCAAGGCGAGAACTGGACGACCTGGGCGCGCGCGGCCGCGGGTTACGCCACCTTCGAATCCGAGCGTTCGCTGGTCGGCGACGGCATCTATCTGACCAACGAGTCCAGCTGGAACGGCATGACCCTGGCGCTCGCCGCGGGCGCATCCTACGAGCGCAACTTCGGTCGCCTGAACATCCGGCCCGAAGGCTATGTCGAGTATTTTGGTCTGAACGAGGACGGCCACACCGAAGAAGGCGGCGGCGACGGCTTCGATCTCGATATCGACAAGCGCGACGGCCACATGTTCTCGGCCGTGGCGGCCGTTAACATCGGCTATGGCTTCGGCACCAACGGCTGGATCCGGCCGGAACTGCGCCTCGGCTGGCGCCAGAACATCTCGGTCGACATGGGCGAAACCGTCGCCCGCTTCGCCTCGGGTGGTTCCGATTTCAAGCTGACTCCGGCTTCCATCGAGGGTGGCGGTCCGATCGCCGGTCTGCGCCTGGCGGTCGGCAACGAACTGGGCATGTTGTCGATCAATGCCGACGCCGAGATGCTGGAAGATTACGTCCGCTACACCCTGCTGCTACGAGCCAGTTTCCGGTTCTAGGGACGGGTCACGAGGCAAACGAAAGGGCCGCCGGATTGCTCCGGCGGCCCTTGTCGTATCAGGATGGTGGTAGGCGGCGACGGGTTCGAACCGCCGACCCTCTCGGTGTAAACGAGATGCTCTGACCAGCTGAGCTAGCCGCCCATACCGCGCACTCCAGCAAACTGGCCGGAATCCATAGATTCTAGGGCTTGGCGGCTTGGGCGGCAACAGCCATCCCGACACACCCCCCCCTAATTTTCACACCGCGCTGTGACAGGGGAGTGACCGTCTCTCTTGCGCCCAGAAGGCAAAAATCGGCAGAAGGCCATCATTTCAAACGGCCTAGCTGGTTGGCTTTCCGTCGTACTCGACTTTTGAAGAGATACCGGCCTCTTTGGCGACCACATCGGTCAGTCGGATAGAGGCGCGTCCAAACTCCCGAACCTCCTTGAGCATAGACCGAGCATTCTCAAGGGAAGGCTCCCGCTCCGCTATAAGCCGGATGTCATCGAGCTCCTTCTGAAAATCGATGAGAACTTTCCTTCCGACCGTGTCGTCGATGACCGTTCCAAGCTCAGTCGCTCGCCATTGGAGTTTAGTAATCGACGACTGTATGGTCCCTGCAGGTTCCGAACAGTTGGTCGACCCTGCCAAACAGTAGTTATAGGCACTAACGCTGACAACAAGGTCAGAAGTTTGCGAATTAAGATTATCCAAAGCATCAATAACGAACGCAGATCGTATTTTCTGCTGTTCAAATTTGGCGTTGAGGCTCGGAGCTATAACGTAGGTGCCACCTGCCGCCGCAATGATTAGAACAACGTTTAGCCATAGAGGGATCTTTTCCTGATTGATCCACTTGACGAAGAAATTCATACGCGGGCTAGCCACGTTCAGTCACTTTCGCATCAGCCTTTAGGTCAACGTCGGCTTTGGACTTTTCCGATTTCCTCGTTGCAACGACGATCACGTCCTCCCCCATGGATTTTACCGCATAGTCTAACTGCTGCTCGGTTTGTTGAACTTCTATTGCCGGTGTCTGACCCGGCGTGGTCAGGCGTATGTCTGGCATACCGCCTGCTGCCGCCGCTGCGATCGAACCAGCGCCGAGGATGGCCACCATGCCCGTAACGAACATAGCAAGCTTCGGATTTCGTGTTTTGAACCCCAGCAAACCCGGCGAGGCGAAGCTCACACCGAAATCCTCAATGTCCTTAACGGTATAAAACCGCTCGACAATCTCGTCGAACGTTAGGCCTTGAAGATCCGCTTTTTGCTCGGTAGCCCAGTACAGGGCTACGCAGAAAGAGATGAGCTGGTGAGGTGCAATGATCGCTTGCGGATCGTTGCCATCATAGCCAGGCGCAGAAATCAGAGACCACCCCTCTCCCTTCTTGATGTATGACTCATAGGCGTAGTCGAAAAACTTCTCAGTCCTGTCTGACCTGTGAAGCTCGGATACCGCCGGAGGCTTTTCGAGCAGACCAACCAGGTCAGTCGGAATATCTTTCTTCAAGCGCTCCCTTTTGAGCCATTTTACGCGGCGTGAGGGAACGTCTGCGAAATCGTACATGTCCAGCCGAAGACGATCGTCAGCTCTAAAATCCGTCTGAATCTCGCCGAAACGGACGGGCGAATAAGCGCCACCAGTTGGGACCACGATCAGGTCCCCAACTTGCATGTCCCGGAACATGTGCCTGACTGCGCGGATAGCCTGACTGATGGACCTATCGGCGCTGCCATCGAAGTCGCCGATACGGATAGTACCCCGTCCATCTGACAAACTGCCAGCCGACCTCAATGCCTCGGCGTATTTGATCCGCTGCCTGAGAGATTCCTCACTGTTCAGCACGCGCTCGTTCAGGCCGATCCCCGGCAACTCCAAAAAAATGCGCTGCGTTTCCTCGAACGATTGCAGAAGTCGGCGCTGGTAACCCGCGTGAACCAACCACATCTTTTTAGTGTCGGCGATCACCTCGACGCCAAGCTTCACGTTAAGAACCGACAATCGCCTCCCCCTTATTCTCACGACCCCAGACGGGCAGAAAGCACTTTACGGTTAGCCTGGCAATGTGCCGCGCAACTCAGAGAAGCGGTATCTTATGACCGGCATCCGGAGATATTTACGCGCTGAGCTCACTCGGAAACGAGTCGCAAAGGAGGCCTGAAATCGACTGCACGCTCTGCCTCCCGGTCCCCCATTAACCCAAAAAGAAGATTCTCGATTTCGTTTGGCGGGATACAGAGGATCTTCGCGATCTCATCTTTAGTTATCCTCTCACTCCACAGCGCGGTCAGGACTTTTTCCCACACAACAGACCGTTCACGGGGCATTTCCATCGGCTCTTTTTTTCGATAGCCCCGCTCTGATGCTTCGATGCAGAACATCCTGTACTGCCAGTCGGTCAAAATTCTTAGCCGATTCAATCTAACGACCAAAGACATCAGGGAAACACCCCAACGCTTCTTTGCTTCTAATAATTGGGCCAAAGCGTGCACGCGAGGAAGCGCAGCTCGCACATCCTCCTCTGGCATCAGAAATGACGAGGCGAACTGGTCGGCCTCTTCCTCCACGCCCCTACCCTGAGGCCCTCCATGTTTATGCAGCACCAAGTGGCCCAGTTCGTGGGCGGCGTCATGGCGGCTACGTTCGGCCGACTTAATAGTGTTCAAAAAAACCAAAGGTCTGTCACCACGCCAAACCGAGAAAGCATCCACCGCCAAAGTATTCTCCGCGATCGAAAACAAGCGAACGCCCTTTGATTCGAGCAGGTGAACGACGTTTTTGATCGGCCGCTCCCCCAAACCCCATTCCTCGCGCAGTGCCCTGGCCGCTACTTCGGGGCTATCGCCGGCAAGATCCACGAGGCTAGGTTCGGGAAGATCAAACTGTTGGTCTACCCAGTCGGAAAACTCGAAAGCTAGCGTCCCCGCAGCGAGTGCAGCATCGCGCTCCTTGGCGGACATGGCGCTCATGCTACGAAAACTAGCGGATGCCGGATTTGGGCCGTCAATATCAGGTTTGAAGAAAAATTCCCGAGGGAAGCTCAGAACCGAAACCATTCGAAGAACGACGTCGTCGATAGGCACGATGTCACCGCTCTCATAACGAAGGACGGTATGCGGCGTGACGCTAAGGGCTTCTGCTAGCCCCTTCTTCGAAAGTCGGCGCCGCTCTCTCGCAAGCGTGAGGCGAGATGGAGTGAACATAGTTTAGAAGCGGCGGCGGACATTGATTTCGAGTTCCCCGCCGTGGTCATCCCCACCTTGCGGCTCAAGGAGAACCTTCTCCCAGTCGCCCTCCTCCAGGATGAAGATACGTTCGCTGAACTTTACAATCGAGCCAGCGAGATATTCACTTGGCCGCGACAGCTCTGCCCGCACACGACTACCGTCATCGAAAATACAAATATACCACAACGAGTAGGGGGCTTCAGTGAGCGGTGCGACGTCGCTCGATCGGAACATTTCATATTGATTGTTTAGGTCAATGACCCTCTCAGTCGCACTGCCCTTATGCGTCCGGTTGCGCGGAGAACGCATTGGGTCTGCGGTGCCGCCGTCGGTATTCATCACAGCGATCATCTTCTTCAACTCGTGGTTGACGATAACCTCGATGCCGTTGTGATCACCCCGGTCCCAACCTTCTCGCCTAAAGATTTGACGACTTCTCGCGGTCGCCGCGTCCCACGCGTGAAATCCTGGCGCAGACTTCGCGTTGTCTTCTGTACATCGCGCCCTTGCGGCAACAGCCGCCTTCACGACTGCAATCCATTGGTCTCGGGTGGAGCTGAAATACTGCCTCAACCGCCTGTCGGCAGTGCGGCGGTCCGAGTGGATAAGAGCTGCCATAGAATCCTCGCGTAACTTTTCTCCGTCGCAAATGTGAGGACAAAAAGTTACGCGGTCAAGCGATGATCTTGTAGGTGACGCTGGTGGCCGCCTCCCTTGCAACAGGTAAGCCCCTACGCGTAGGCCGCGTAGGGGGTGGGGACGGCATGGACGCAACCCTACGGCAGACGCCGTAGCCTACCTTCACACCGCGCTTGACTGGCGGCTGACATTTAGAGGCGCGCTTCAAGCCTAGTCCAGTTCGCCTTGAACGATTTCAGTCTAAAGATGACATCTTTAGACCGAGCTGCAGACCTTTCGGTTCAGCTGAGGACCGCACTTGCCCTGACAAGGTAATAGGCGGTTTCTTTGTTCACCATTTTGAAGTCACGAGTAGCAATAGCATGGACGGTATGAGCCAACTTTCGAAGATATGATTTTTCTTTATCTTCGTCTCCGCGCAATCTCCATATGAGGGAACTATGACGGAATAAACGTAACAGATTCTCTTGTTCTCCTTGACCCGAAAACAAATCCCACAAAGCAGCGTGACATTGGTCAAAAAGATTTGCCAACCTTTCGCTGTAAAGAAAATGATACGCGTCAATGAGAAGAGACTTATCATCGTCTGACACATCAATGTTTCTGGAGTTAGCCAAAGCGACTTTCTTAACGATTGCTCTCGCACTGTTATAAAAGTCTGTCTTGGCATCTGAGTGATTCATAACGTCTGCGAGAGCAGCATTAACTTCCTCAGCATCTGCGCCATACTTTCCCGCCCGGCTGAGTGCCAAATTGTTCGCGACCACGTGCGTGCCCCGTTTTCGGCACAACCTTTCCAGCGATCGCAGCTGCTCGGGCGTCGTTTCCGCATCTTCTTCCAGTATGATCGCCTGAGCCTGGAGAGCCGATCCCGAATTCTTGCCGATTTTTATCAACTCTTTCGCACAATCGACCGCAGCGCCAGAGTCGCCAATCCCTTGATGGGCCAGGGCCAAGGACGAGAGGAGTGTCTGTCTCATGGAGAGAGGGAGATGCGCCTGATCCACACTTTTGAGCAAATCGCGGGCGTCGCGATCATCACCAGTCATGCGTACCGCGCGCCCCAGTTCAAATGTGAGGAATGCCCGGACGTCATCCTTGCCGTCAGGTAGGCGCGCCAGTAGGTCGCGCGAGAAAGTTACGACGCTACGATAATGATCACCACGAAACAAAGCCACTAAGTATGCTTTTGCAATTGCTAAAGCCGCGTCTGTCTGTCGATCATCATCCATTTCGACCGCGTCGTTCAGTAGGCGGAGAATGATCGCATTGGCATTTGCCACTTCATAGCTCTGAACAGCCGGATTACCGAACTTCGTCGCAACCGACTGTTTAAGCGTACCCGTTAGCCACTGATCGCCAAAGTATAGCGTAGCGGCTAATCGTGTAATATCATTCTGATCATCGATGCTCGTGATCGATCTCACGAAGTCTCTTACCGGGCGCGGAACGTGTAGCAGTTTCTCTGGCGCTCCCTGACCGGAAACTTGTCCCCCCGCTGGGATGGAACTAGCAATCAAAGAGCCTTCAAGGAGTTCTCTGGCGTGGTTAGGGAAAATTCCTTGGGGGCCATAGAACCGCTTTAGCCTCTCTAGCGTCTCGCCTTGAGGGAACGCAGCCAAGGCCTTCAAGAGATCGTATGCTCTGGCGCGTTCGGGTTCGCTCGACCCTGCAAGAGCGTTTACAGCATCCTTTAGCGCCTGCGGAATGTGGTCCTGAACACCATCGATTCTGACCAAGTCGCTATTGTTGGAACTCAACTCGTCTAGGGAAATGATTTCCAGATCTCGGAGAGTGATGTCTATGCGAGCCGTAACACCATCGGTGTGGCGATAAATGGCGCTGATGGCGTCTGGTCGCATGAACTCAGGGCCACCACGCTCGTGGTCGAGCACGTACGTTCTCACGTCAGCCTCATCTAGTGAGCGCAATGTCACTAAGGTTTGAGCGTGATGGACAGGCGGCCGGCGAGACCGAATTATAACTTTAAGATCAGGGCAGAAATTCAGGATCGCGTCTGCTACTAGTTCGATATCGGCTTCGAGTGAAAGTTTTCCAGGCTCCACATATCCAGCTGTAGTTGGAGCGTTATCGATTATGAGGAAAGCATCTTTCCGTTCTGCCAGTGATCCGCAAAGCTGTTCTAGTCCAACGCCGATCTTAGACTTCAGGCCGTCTAAAAATTCATTTCGGCTTATATAATCAGCCAGATCGAGGCGATAAACATCGGGGTTTTCCAACCCCATCGAATCATAAATGGATTTTACGAATCCGTCAGACCCTGACCCCCATTCAGCAGCTATCCAAACCGTCCTTTTTTCTTCGAGCGCGGACACCGATCGGCGCTGCTCAACTCGGCGAACTTTGGAATGCGCGCCGTGAGCTGAGATGAAGTATCGGAGGCTTTCTAGAACTCTAGCAGCAGCGGCGGAGAAATCTAATCCGCTCTTGCTTGGAGTATGAATGATGAAGTCCGTTTTCGTGGCATCACTCGGAACGATTGAGGTGCCAGCATTTACTGTAACTGTGAATGATCCATCTTCATCGACGTTTAGCCGATGGTCTGGGACTAGCTTGAGCTCACCATTAGCCTGCCTGAGGCCGATACGAGGCCAGACCCTCAGCGTCCCTCCACTCTCAATCTTTGCTACAGAGTAACCGTGTATTCTTTCAAGTTTTAAATCACCGTATTTCTCTAATCCAAATATCGATGCAGCTTGAATGGAAGTTCTTATTGCGCTTCCGCCATGAGATGTACTGATAACATCAGGTTCGTGCATGTGCCCAAACAGATGCGCGTTAAACCTACCTCCCGGATTGATGTCTGAGTGCCAGAAGGCTTGCGATGAGTGATGCAGCCAATCGGTGGGGTGATGAGTTATTATGAGATTAGCGGCATTTTTTTCACACCAAGCGGATGGGTCATCGCCCGTAACGGACAGCAACTGACGCACGTCAACGGCCAAGCTCCCCTTTGAGTCCCCTCCATCGAGCTGGAGCCAAGCCGAGTTGAGCCCTACCAGTCCCACAGGGCCTATCGAGGTGGTCAGAACGGTCGAGACATCCCCAGGAAACATCCCTGCGACTGCATCGACTAGAGGGATTCCTGCTCCCTGGAGCGTTTGAACCCACTGTGAGAAATTCGCAAAAGAGTTCGCTATTAGCTCGCGATAAGGACTGTTTGAATCGTTTAATGTTCGGTTGCGGACTGCTTCCTGCTGCCACCAACCTTTTAAAACTATCGTGGCCGGATCCGTAGCATCGGGTCGCACGAGGTCGTGATTGCCAGGCACCAACATAAGCTTGGGTCTGAAGCCCAGCTGAGCTTGGACCTCCCACAGTTCGGATAACGCTACGGCTACTTTTTCGTATTCTACCGGATTGCCTGCTTGTGCCAGATCGCCCGAAAATATGACGACATCCCACGGGCCGGTCCTAGCGTGTACTCGTCTCAGATCATCGTAGAATGCGGATTTCAACGTCGGCCAAAGCCAACCGTGAGCATGCATCCCCGCGTGGAGATCGCTGAGATGCAGCCATGAAAAAGCATTTGTCATACTAAAAACCGCCTGGACCGTGAGTGATCCTGCATCAGTCGCGCACCACATCCAATAGTGGAGCTATCGGATCATTTGTCGAAATGTGGATGGGCTATCGTCGGACGACGGACGGGCGCGGACAATCTTTGACAAAAAGCGGAGGTGTGCTGGGTCTACGGTCCCCTGCTATCTGTCAGCGTCCGAAGCTCTTTGTTCACCCTCATGAGGGTCATGCGTTCGTGGAACAGAACGAAAGACTCCAGCACTGGCAGGCGCGCCTGTTCCACTGACGAGCACGCTACGTCTAGCACCATCCCCCACGCGCTTAGCGGCTGGGGGGTGAGAGGCTCCATGGTTGATGGGTGTTCCCACAGCAAGTAGCCGAGATCGGTCAGATACGACCATTGGGTGACCCTCACGAAACGCATGGAGCAGTCTACCGAGACAGTGGCGCGGGTCATGTAGGACGGTAGTGTTCGGCTGTAAGCAACCCCCGTCACCTGTTCGATGTGAGGCTCTTTTGAGAGCGTGTAGGCATCGACCAACACGTGTCCATCACGACTTTGTGATAGCGACGCCAGATCGATCCCAACAGCGACTTCTCCAGAAACTTCCAGCGGGGTAAATCTCCCCGATTCAACGGCTAGGACGGGTGTTCGATCTCCGGACGTCTCGTCCTGTAGCGCGAGCGCCGTGAGGAGCAAGAAAGGCACAGTCCACATAGCCAACTCCCATTAGCACCCATGATGGGTGCGCTCTGACATCTGCCTAGCAAACGTCTTCATTCTGCGGAAGGCGGGGGATGCAGCGGCCTTGGGTGACATCGTCGGCTTACGCCGCCGCGATTGGAGTGATCGTTCGTCTACGTCAGGAGCAAGGGCTGTCTCAGCGGGCCTTGGCCGAACGCCTGGGCAAGCCGCGCTCGTTCGTATCAAAGATCGAGAACAAGGAACGGCGGCTCGATTTAGTCGAGTTAGCTGTGATCGCTCGCGCGATGGGCTTGTCGGCCGAAGCGGTTATGTCTGAGGTCGCCGCCGCCCTGCCGGATGAAATCGATTTCTAGGCCAGCGCCAGCCCCTCACGACCGTGTTTCGTGATTGCTTCGGGACGAAAGTCTTTCGATAGGCGTTGCAGGACTTGGACACGGGCCTGGACCGACTTCAGATCGAACCAATCCGCAAACTGGAGATGGTCTCGCAGCCATGTGGCATTGAACGTCCACGGAGCGGCAGTGAGACCTGCTTCCTTGCTCGCCCACGTCCATACGTGAGCGAGATTGTAGCGGGCAGGGCGCCCCCTGAACCAAGAGGAAGGCGCCGGTGTCGGTCCCACTCCCCTGAGACGCCAGTTTGATAGCGTCTGGATGTGCACGCCCAGCGCCATAGCCAGTTCTGCACTCGTCACGAACAGCCAAGGTGGTTGATTTGCGACGCTAGAGACCCTGAGTCTCTCTAAATATTCAGTTCTCATGACTGGATCCTCCTATGAAATATCGATGATTTCAAAAGAGATTACACTCGCGCGCTCCTATCGTCCCGAGTTCTTAATGGTTATTATGGCC
>Ga0247808_10000881_pt1 | contig 14546 bp, 18 predicted proteins | sample UWRJL089202R1_FD_179914 | JGI IMG/M metagenome (GOLD analysis project Ga0247808, IMG submission 179914) | Plant litter microbial communities from Arlington Agricultural Research Station in Wisconsin, United States - UWRJ-L089-202R-1 | ecosystem: Environmental > Terrestrial > Plant litter >... | reverse complement strand
GAGGGCAGCGGAGCGTCTTGCGAGACGCGCCTCGTTCTCCTGGGCCACTGTGTTGAGGCCTAGGTCAATGGTGAGCGTGGCAGCGTCGCGGAGCTGTATCTGCACTACGCGCATTCGCTCGAAGCCATGGGCTCTGCGGACCGAGACCCAATCGCCCAAGCTGTAGTGGATGCCTGGGAGGGACTCGGCTGACGCCGCGTCTTCCGTGATGGTGAAGGAGTAGACAGGCGCCGAGTTCAGCGCGATACCGGGGGCCGCGAGGATGCCAGCGGTGGTGGAGTCGGTGACCCCGTTGCCGGAAAGTACCGCCTCGAGCCGTCCGTAGCTGGTGAGACCAGGGGATTGCGCCGCGAAGGTCCAGCTGTCGGCCTCGCCTCGGACCACCTGGTGAGTGGCGATGTTCTCGATCGACCGCGTGACCGGAAGCGCTTTCGCCGAGATGCCCACACGAACGGCGCCGGTGCCGGCTGAACGGTCTGTGCCGGTGTTGGGGTGGAAGAGGCTGAGGGTGCGCTCGTGGGTGGCGTACTCGACTGCGAACTGATCGGCCATTGACTGCAGGATCGCCCAGGTGGTCTGGCCGGGCTCGTACTGCATGTCGAGATCCTCGAGCGACCAGCTGGCGCCGGCCGAGTCGGCGAGGGCAGTGAAGTCGTAGCCGAAGCCTTGGCCCCAGCCTCGTGCAGTGGCCTCGTCAACGAGGCTCCGGATGATGAGGCCTGCTGAGTCTGTCCAGCGGCGGGCATCACCGGAGACGCTGTGAAGCGCGGTTTTCGAGAGCAGCCACGTGACTACGTTGACGCACTGCATCGACACGATGCCCGCAGGGTCCAGCTCGTCCCACGTATCCCGGGTCGAGATGAGTCGCGCGTTCGGCAGCTCTTCCCAGCGGGATCCGGTGTAGTGCTCGACGGCCAGCTCGATTACTTCGGGGAGAGGTCCAGTGACAGCGCGCGCCACCTTCACGGTCGCCGTCGTGACGGTCCCGATGGGCGCCGTTAGATCGATTGAAAGGTGCGGGAGGATGCCTCCGGCTGCGCCGCCGGGGTGGTACCAGCGGGCGCGCAGTGCGTAGGTGCTCATGGGCTGCTTTCTAAGCGAGGAAGGCGTTGCGGCCGCGGATCTCTGCCGCCGCGCCGCTTCCGCGTGCGGTCGTTTCGACTACGACGGCGCCGCGGGTGGATGCCAAAGTTGAGGAGAGGGTCGGGGTGATGCGGAGGAAGTATCGGCTCGGGCCCATTGAGATGAGGGTCGAGTCGACCTCGGTCCCACCGGTCCAGGTGTCGCCGGCCAGCCATGCGCGTCCTGTGGCGGTGTCGATGCGCAGGGTCTGTCCCGTCGCGACGTCGCCCCTGTATGAGATCCACGTTCCGCTGCCGCCGGCATCTGAGATGACGGGGTTTGAGGCGGGCCCTGTGATGCGAACGACGGCGTCGTCTACCCGGCCGGTTAGTCCGGGGAATGCGGTGAGCGGAACTGCACCGTTGGTTAGGGCTGCCTGCGTGGTGACGACGGGGCCGCGGAAGAAAAGCCCAGGGATGGCGAGAGAGAACGTCACCTCGGTGTAAGGGGTGTCGCCCAGTTCGCGCGAGTTGAAGCCGATCGACGCCAGTTCGACGTCGGCGGAACCGGGGCGGTTTGAGTCCGTCAGGTTCAGTGTCTGCTGAGTGAGAAGAGTCCGGAGCGTTGCTAGAGAGCGATACTCGGTTCCGACCGTGATCGACTGTGCCGGGGTCGCTTCCACTCCGGGGAGAGGCGTGGAGCCGTCCCGCCGCGGAGTCGTCAGCTCTGTGCGGGTGATCTTGTGCGCGGCGTGCCGCTCGGTGGCGCGGAGCACGGTCCAGCCGAGCGGCGCGTTGTTCAGCGGATGGCCGTTGAGGGCGAGGGGGAGCATGAGGTGTCCTAGAGGTTGGCGCCGATGAGCTGAGAAGCCCGGGTGGTCGTGGTGCTCGTCGGTTCGGCGAGCGGGTTGTTGATCGTCAAGTGGACCGACGCGCCACCGCCCTGAGCGGAGGGGTGATCGAGCGGGATGACCTTGGATCCAGTGCCGAGGCGGAGGATCTCTGGGCCGTTCTCGCCGACGAGCGTGTCGCCGGCTCGGGTGATCTGGCCGCCGCTTGCGAGCCCTGGGACGTCGGAGGTCTTTCCGGCTTGCAGGCTCTCAATGAGCCCGACGGTGCCGACCTCGCCCCAGCCCCAATCGCCCAAAAGTCCGCCGAGGGAGAGCATGTATTCCATGAGCCGGAGGTAGCCATTCAGCACGTGAATGAGCGCGTTGATGCCGTGGATGACGCCGTTTACGGCGTGCTTCGATGCCTCGCCCCAGTTCGTGAATCCGTCGCTTGCCCAGTAGAGCCAGGCGCCGAGACCAGAAAGAGCACCGATGATGGCGGCGATGACCCAGACTGCAGGGTTGGCCAAGAGGGCAGCGTTGGCCGCCATGATGGATACAGCCCAGGCGGAGAAAGCGGCGACAAGCACGGTTCCGATGACGATCGACACGATCTCGACCGCGCCGGGAGTGGTCAGTAGCCACTCGAGTAGCGGGGTGATTACCGAAAGGATCTTCTCGACTGCCGGGAGTAGTGCATTGCCGAAGCGGGCGCTGAGGTTCTCGACCTGAGCGGCGACGATGCGCTGCTGGTTGGCCATGCCGTCAGAGGTCGCGATGAAGTCACCCTGGGCGAGGGTCGTGTTCTTCATGATCACGGAGTGCGCCGCAAGGACCTTTTGCTGGGCTGTGAGCGAGCCCGTACCGTTCCAGATACCGAGCTCAGTGGCTGCGGCTTTGAGGGCGACGTCGTCGAGCATGACGCCGTATTTCCGCATCGGCTCGGCTTCTCCGCGAAGGGCGCTGCCGAGGGCGGTGGCAGCTTCTCCCGGATCGACGTTGTAGAAGGAAGCGAGGTCACCAGCGAGCACTGTGAGCTCCTTGGAAAATTCGGCGTTTTGGTTATCGTCGAATCCGGCGATCTTGCCAAAGACGCCGAAGGTCTTTGCCGCATCTAGGGCCGCGAGCTTGCTTTGGCCAAGGGCTTGGTCGGCGCCGGTCGCCCACTTGTCGATGTCTTCATAGGCGGTGCCGAAGACCGCTCCCACGGCCGTTCCCGCCTCCTTGAGGTCGGAAGCAGACTCGATGGTTCCGCTGATTTGGCCAATCGCCTTCTGGGCGACGACCACTCCGATCGCGGCGATTGCAGCGGTGTTGAAGGTGTTGCCGAAGCCGGAGCCCGCGTTCTGCCCGGCGGTGGTAGCAATGCCCTGCACGGGTCCTAGGGCCTGCTGCGCGGAGGGCCCGATGTTGTCGCCTGATACGACCAGGCTCATGTAGGCGGTGAGAAGCTCGACGCCACTGGCGGGTACGGCCATGGTGGGCCTTTCGTGAGGTGTGAGAGGGCCGGGCCCGCGCTCGTGTGGCGCGGGTCCCGGCTACTTCCGCTGGTGCAGCGCGGCGACGGTGGCCGGGCTTGCCCGGGCGGGTGCCGGTGGTATGGCTGCGGAACCCGCAGGTGATGTCTCGCCGGGCTGCCGACGTGTTGTGGCCGGTCCGTTCATCTGCTCGGCCCACGCTGCGACGTGCGCGGGGTTGACCCTCGCGCGAGCTTCCGCTGCGCGCTTCTGCTCTGCGGCCTCGCTCGCTTTCACGAGGGCTTCTGGGCGAGGAAAGGGCTTGGGGCGGGGTGATGGGCTCTTGGAGCCCTGGTTGGCCATGAGCCAGGCCTGCAGCATCGAAGTGTCGATCAGATCCGCCGTGAGCGATTCCATCTGCCCCCAGCTGTGACCGTTCACGCTGAGGTAGAAGAGCGTGCGGCTGTCGGATCTGAAGCCGATCGTGAGGATCAGCAGATCGCGCCAGGTGAGGCGTTCGGAGCCGACGTCTGCCAGCCTGAGGCCTAGCCGGAGGAGGTCAGCCTCCATCGCGATTCCGTGGGATCGGAGCTCGCGGTGGAGGGCTAGGATTCCGGGAGGGTTACGCCCGATTCGTCGAAGTAGGCCTGGTGGAGTGCGGCGAGCTGGCCGCCGTCGAGCTTGCGGACTGCTGCCGCTGCGCCCCCATCGGAGGTGAACGCCAGGAACATGTCCGCGAACTTGATGGAGTCGGTTTTCATCTCGGAGAGCTCTTCGATCACGCCGATCGGCGCGTATCGGAGGAGCGGAAGGGAGTGGACACTGCCGTCCAGGAGCTCGAAGGAGAAACGGTTTTCGGGGCGATCGGATTCGCTTGGGGTGACCTTGTAGACCATGTGCCGTGGCTTTCGTTTGAGGGTGGAGTGCCGTGCTGCGGGTGGTGCGCCCGCCAGGCGCACGGCAGGCCTGGCGGGCGGGTTTGGGTGCTACTTAGCGGCTACCGCTGCGGCCGCGGAGGGGAGCATCGCGTTCAGCTGAGTGATCTCGGTGACGCGGATGTTCGTTCCGTCGCCCGGGCTGAGGACGGCCAGGCGGGCCTCGTACACGACGCCCGGGAGCGCCTTCGAGTAGGTGACCTCGCCGGTGACGATGACCTGGGCGAGCTTGATGATCTCGATCTTGCGGTTCGGGTAGTCCTCGAGCACGATCACGTAGACGCGTGCGGGGCTGATGTAGCCCTCGACGAGGCTGAGCGTGATGGTCAGGCCGTCTGCGGAGACGACCACGTTCTCGACGCCGTTGAGCTCGCGGAGTACCTCAAGGTTCAGGGCCTCAAGGAAGGTGAGAGTGTACTCGAGCGGGTGGTCGGTGACGCTGTTGCGGATGTTGCGCCCACCAGCGTCGACGATGCTCTCGACCTCGGGCGCGCCAGTGCGGGTGATGCCGTCCTCGCTGATGGCGCCGAGCTGAGCCCATACAGCGGGCAGAGCCGTGGTCGCGTCGGTCGGGTAGGCGGTTCCGACGGGTGCGGAGTAGAGCATGCCGGCGATAGCCGGGCGGCCGATGAACGTGTTCGCGTTGATGATTTCGGGCATGAGAGAGTCCTTAGCGCTGCGCGCGGTAGTTGATTGAGTGGATCTGCCGGTATCGGGCTCTGGACGGAGCACGGCTGTCCGGGTATTCGGTTGGCCGACCAGCTTCTGTGACGGCGTAGAACTGGGTCTCGCCGATCACGTTGATCGTCGGCATGAGCGCGCGGACGAGCTGGGCGAGCTCGCGCGCTTCGGCATCGGAGTTGCCCCAGGTGTCGAAGCTGACGAGCGGCGTGTCCACGACGGCGGAACCCAGGAACCCACCGGTGTCCATCACCTGCAGGAGCGGCTTGGGCTCGAGCTCCTGCCAGTGGCCGGGCGGTATCTGGCTCGACACGACGGCGGTGGATCCGTGTGCCTTGAGTTGCTCGCGGAACCAGCCAGCAAGGAGAGGCTGTATGTCGAGGAAGTTGATCAATGGATGTCTCCCATGCCGGCGTTCAGTGAGCGAGCGAGAACGGCGGTCTGTTGGTCGAGCTCATTAGCGGCCTGTGTTGCCGCTCGGACCTTCACACGAGCGCGCCGTGATTTGCCGCGCTTGCGGGCCCTCTTGACGGTGAAGTGTGACGGGAACGGCGACGGCACTCGGACGCCGGCAAGGTCCGCTTCGGCAGAGTCGGCGATGAGCTGCGCCCGCTGTTCGAGGATGAGGTAGACGCTCTCGTGCGTCATGATCTCTTTCCAAGCGGCGGCGCGGTAGCGCACCTTCTTGAGCCGGTGAGTGTTGTGGTTGATGATCGGGCTCACAGGTCCACCGCCACCATCTCGCCTTCTGCGTACTGGGTGAATTCAGTCGGGCCTTCGGCCCAGATCAGCTCCCAGCGGACTTCGTAGAATCGCTTCTTGCCTCGCGGGTCGGTGAATTCGACGCGGTCGCCGTGGTCTAGATCGGCCGTGAGGGCCACTTGGATCTTGTGTGTGGCCTCGGCTCGGTGCTCGCCGTCCGCGGCGCTGAGCGCCCAGAGGAGCGCTTGCAGCGTGTGTTTCGTGGCGGCCGGCCCCATGCCCCGGTGGACAGTGACTGTATGCGGGCGCCGAGAGGCGCCGTAAGTGTTCAGTAGGCCCATGGTCAGCCTCGGATCACGTAGGTGGAGAGCGCCTCGCGCTCGTGAGCCATGAGCACTACACCGCCGGCGACGCCAGGCGCGGTCAGCGATCGCTTCTCTCGTACCGTGCCCGCGGACGCCTCGATGAGGCCGCCGGGGGAAGCGGCAGCGCGGGATGCGATCTCACGCACGATCTCGGCGAGGTGATCGGAGTAGGGGTGTCCGTGTGTCAGGGTCACAGTCATGCCGCGGAGACGGTGCGTCCACCGGCGGCCGTCGGGGGCGCGGAGGCGGCCGTCCTCGGACCACTCGAGCCCGGCGGGGTCGATGGCGACTCCCGCGTTGGTTACGGCGCTGATCGCGGTGACCTTGAGGCTCGGCAGGAAGGCGGTACCGTCTCCCGGCCCGTCGATCGTGATGGTCTCCGTGACGGAGGGCGAGACGTGCCAGCCGCAATAGTTGCGTACCGCCTCTGAGGCGGCTGCGATCAGTTCCGTCTCGCGGTCGAGCACGCCCTCTATCAGGAGGCTAGGGAGGTCCGGCATGAGTGCCTTTCGGATCGTTACTGGGCGGCTGCTGCCGGGGCTGTGGCGGGCTTGGAGGCCGCCTTCGTGCGCGGCTTGGCGATCTTGTTCTGTGGGCCGGACGGGGCATCTGGCGTGGCGGTCAGGCCGTATCGTTTGGCGTCTGCGTCGGTGTACTGGACGGTGATTTCGACGTCGCCGATGAGGATCGGGTAGTTCTGCATGGTGTGGCTCTCTGTTCGTGTGGCGGGGGCCGTTTTGAGGCGACCCCCGCCTGAGTTACCGCTGGACTACGCGGCGGGTGCCGCGGCCGAGAAGGAAACCTTCACGAATGCGGAGGGCTTGCCGACCTTGAGGCCAGCGCGCTGCTCGGCGACGATGGTCGTGATGCCCAACGTGAAGTTGCCGTTGTGCGAGTCAGTGCTCTTGACCTTGACGCCGCCCTTGCGGAGGAACGTCGCCGTGGTGAATGCGCCGACGAGCGCGGTGCCCTGGGCGATTGCCGTGGTCACGACGGCCGGGATCGACCAGACCGAGTTGCTGATCGTCGCGACGAATGGGCCGGCGCCGAGGTACGCGCCGTTCTTGTCCTTCGACAGCGCGATGCGCTCGAAGTCGAGCGGGTGGATGACCATGGCGGTCGCCTGGCGGCCGGACGCGATCGCGCCGAGCGTCGCCGCGCGGTGGAGGGCGTCCACGTTGTCAGTCGTGTTCGTCGCGGCGAGGGTCTGCAGGCCGGAGCGACGCAGGAGGCCAAGGAGGTTCGGGCCTACGCCGTCGCCATCCAGGATCTGCCGGTCGACTTCGATGGCGAGGTCCACGACGAGGTTGCCGTTGATCTCGGACGCCACGTACTCCAGGTCCTCGCGCATGTCGTCGCTGAGCTCGGTGACGCCGGCGATGGTGCTGATGCCTTCGCGCTTCTCCTCGTAGGTGTAGGTCACCTGCGCCTTGGCTTCGCCCTCGAGTACGGCCTTGATGGTGCCCTGGACGGGCAGCTCGACGCGGTAGACGACACCGTTTCCGCCGATGTTGCCCTGGGTCAGGAGGCCCTGGACGGACGGGGCGATGCGGGTGTTCGAGACGATCGAACGGTCCTGGTCGTTGATCTGCGAGTCTCCGACGAGGGTCGGGTCTCCGATCGCCTTGAACTCGGTCGCCTCCGACTTAGCGGGGACGCGCCCGTCCTTGAGGCTCTTGACGAAGTGCTCGCCGAGGCTGTGCGCGGCGTCCGCGGCAGGCTCGGCGGGGCCAGCTGCCTTGATGCCGGAGAGGGCAGCTTCGCCGGCCTTGATCGCGGCGATCTCGTCGCTCGCGGCCTTGAGCTCGGCAGGCAGCGCCTTCAGGCGCTCGGTCTGCTCGGGGGTGATGGATCCGGCGGTGAATGCGGACTTGATGGCGGCGAATTCTGCCGAGAGTGCGGTGAAGTTCAAGAGAACGATCCTTCGATTTCGATGATGCTGATGAGGTTGCTGATGTGGTCCAGGGACTTGGCGCTGATCGCGTCGGCCTCATGGGCGGGCGCTGTAGCGGGAAGCTCCTCCGCGTTGGCCGGTGAGGGCTCCTCCGCGTTGGCTTCTGGCTCGGCGATGGCCTCGGCAGTGATTTCGTCTTCTGGGGTGAGCGCCTTCGCTGTGAGGTGGGCGCCCAGGGTTTCGTACGCGGTGCGTGCGATGCCCTCTTGCTGTGCGCTGAGCGGCTGCCCAGCTTTGGTCGCGAGGATGGTCTCCAGCGCGGATGCGCTGGACTTGACCTCGCGAAGTTCGGTGGCGGGGTTTACCCCGACTAGGCAGGGCCCGGCTTCGAGAAGCTCGAGCTCGTGGAGCTCCATCACGGCGACGCCGTCGCGGTCGGACATGACCGACCGGCGGATCTTGTAGCCGAAGGAGAATTGCTTGATCCTGCGGGCCTTGAGGAGCTTGTAGACCTGCACTGCGGTGGGGTTTTCACGGTCGATCTGAGCCTTGACGAGGAGCCCCTCGGGGGTCTCGACGGCCTCGATGATGGAGCCGAGGTGAGCAAACGGGTCCTCCCAGCGGTGCGAGAAGATCCAGGGGATCGGGTCGCCGGATGCCGTCCACTCCTTGAGGGAGTTGGTGAACGCACCGGGCATGACGATGTCGCCGTACGTGTCGACGTTTCCGAACACAGCGACGAGGGCTTCGACGATGAACTCGCCGTCGACCTCCCCGGCCGATTTGACCTTGGCATCGTAGATTTTGGTGTCCACTAGGTGGGCCTTTCGTTAGGGAATGTTGACGTCGACGGAGCACGCGCAGCCGGCGTTGCCGTCGGCGCCGAGTACCGGGTCTCCGGGCCACTGGGCCCCGTTGGAAAACGGCTGGCCGACGGGCACTGTCTGGCCGGCAATCGCCGCGTGCTCGGGCCGGGGATCTCTCGAGTTGACGGACCACGTCTTGGTCGCCTTGTTGCCGGCTACCTGCGTTCCCGTCTCGACTAGGGCGAAGCCGACGAGAGTGGTCACCAGAAGCGCCTTCGAGACGCTGCCGCGGGCCGTCTTGGCGTCCTCGAACACCTTCTCGGGCGTGCGGATCGGGTTGCCGTCAGCGTCGATTCCGGCGTCTGTCAGGGCTGCTTCGATGGCGGCGAGTGTCGTCGCGTTGATCATCTCGGCGCGGGTGTTAGCTACTGCCCTCAGGAAGGCCGCTGTGCGGGCCAAATCGTAGCTGTCAGGGCTTGATCCGATGCTCTCGAGCGCGTCTGCGGCCACCTGGCCCGTTACGGCCATGGCGAGCGCGTACAGCTCGTCGGCCAGCTCTGCGTTCCAGCGTCCGGTGTCCCAGAAGCTCGCTGAGGCCTTAGCCCCTAGCTTGGAGAGGACGGCTGCCTGCTGCCGGGTCATGAAGCGGTCCCACGCCGCGTCGACCGCCTCGGTGGAGGCTTCGGACGCGGAGGCTACGAGCTTTCTCGGCTCTGCGACCGGCTCGTCATCCTGCTCGGCTGCCTTGACGCCTGGCGTGACCGCTACGGGGGCCGGTTCGGACTTCGGAACGGCCGGCTTGTCGCCTGCTGTCGTGTTCGCGGGCTGGATCAGGTCGTCGGCGCCGTCCTTCCGCGGGAGATTGAGCCTGTCGCGGGCTTCGTTGCGGCTCATGTACGCCCCACCGGTTGCGGTGTTGAGGACGAGCGCCTGCTCCTCGAAGGATCCGCTGAGCTTCTGGCCGATGTTGAACTCGGCGTACAGCTCCGGGCGTCCGGGGTCGGTGCGGGGGATGACGAAGCGGTTGAGCTTGCCCTCGATGAAGGCGAACTCTGGCCCGAGGGTCTCCGTGAGGAGCATCGACTTGAATTCCTTGATCGATCCGTAGGGCGCTCCGGTAGCGGAGCCGACCATCGTCGGGTTCACGTGGAAGGCGCGGGCGACGGTTTCGAGGCTGAGCTGAGCCGCCTCCACCCATTGCTCTTCCTTGGCGGTGAAGCGGGACTGGTTGATCGTCATGCCCTCCTCTAGGAGGAGGGTGCCGCCGGCCTTCGCGCCGCCGAGTCGGAATGCTTTGAGGCTTTCGATGAAGCGATTCCTCGCGCCGTCAGCCCATTTGGCGTCGGCCGGGCGCGTGATGTACGCGCCCATGGTGCCGCCGCCGGCCCACATTTTCTGTCGGAAGGCTGCCGCTGCTACCTGCTCTGCGAGGAGATCCTTGAGGCTCCGGATCGCGGAGACTGGCGCGTCGTCGTAGTAGGCGCTTTGGCTGCCGAAGCGCACAAAATCACGTTCCTGGTGGAGAATCGTGCTGCCGCCCGTGCCGGAGTAGCGGAGCTTGAGGTCACCGTCGAGCTCGGAGCCGCCGGCGGTGGTGAGGGACGGGATGGGCAAGGGTCGGAACTGCCAGCCGGAGGATGTGCGGGCTGTGAGCCACACCGCGTCGCTGAAGAGCATCCTGTCGCGGGCTAGGGACTCTTTGAGGTCGTACTGCGACATGCCGGGGTTCGGGGCCGCCAGCGCCTTCGCGATGTTGCTGTCGAAGTTGCGCTTTCGGCCGCCGTCGGCCTGGCGCTCGAAAATGTGAATGCCGATGTGGGCTGTGCTGCGGGCCCGGAATTCGATGACGGCGTGGAGATTGGGCTGCGAGGCGTACAGCTCCGGCTCGCTCATGCCACTGATCTTCGCCATGAGGGCGTTGAACTCGGGGTGGGAGAGAGGCGGTAGCTGCACCTCTGGTGCAGCGGTCCAGGCGGCGTCGGCTTTGGTGCCGCGGAGAGTGTCGATCAGCCCCATGCGAGGTCCTCTGTTTCGTAGATTGATTCGGTGGGAGCCACTCGACGGATGTCGGCGAGCGTCAGAGCCCAGTAGGCGAAGGAGCCTGCTTGCAGGGGTGCGACCTCGACGGGCGAGGCGCGGTCGTCGAAGAGGGCGATCGGGCCGAGGTGCTTCATCTGCGCGGCGGAGGCTGCGACGTTCAGCAGCTGCTGGTCGCGGTGCTGTAGCCGGCCTTCCTTGATCGCGTCGAGGAAGATTCCGGCGGAGGCGCCGAGGTCAGCGCCCTTGACGCCGGTGACGGGGAGCCCTGCTGCGACGAGGTGCTCGATGAGCTCGTACGTGTTGCCTGAGCCCTGCACGACGATCTCGGAGGCGCCCAAAGTGGGCCAGTGCTCGATGAGAGTAGGTACAACCCATGCGTTTCCGGCGCGCTGCGCGATGGTCTCGATCAGCGCCGTGCCGTCGGCCTGCCAGCCGGCCACTGTGATGTACGTCATGCCGCGGTCTGCGGCGGTGTCGACGCTGAGGATCACATTGGATTCCGGTGCGATCACCGCGTAGGGGGACGCTGCGGCCTCCCAAACACCCGGCTTCCAGGGGCCTGTGACCTCTGTGGTCACCCACTGGCAGAGGTGCTCGGTGCGGAAGGCGGCCGGGTTGGGCGACTGGGACGCTTCGATCAGGACGCTGATGTTCAGCGTGTAGCCGAGCGAGGGGTTTGCCTGAGCCCAGGCTTCGTGGTCGTCGATCTCGCAGCCGTCAGGGGCGCTCCACTCGAGGATCGCGACACGTGTGTTGGGGTCGTTGATTTTGGTGATCGCGTCGTCGCGCAGCTCTTTGAGGACGACGGATTTAGCTGTGCCGGCGTTGGAGACGCCGATCGCCTGCCCGTTGGGGCGCGCGGTTGTCGTCGCTTTGGCTGCGGCCCAGGCATCACGTTGCTCCTGTGTACGGAGCTCGTCGAAGAAGAGGCAGTCGCTGCTCCACCCTCGGGTGGCGTCCGGCTCGCTGGACTCGGCGCGGTACTCGGCGCCGTTCTTGAGCGGGATGCAGAGGTCCCCGTTGGCCACGCGCGGGCGGCCGGTCTGGGCCTTGAGCACAGGGATGGAGAGGATGAGCTTGCGCGACTCGTCCCATGGCTTTTTAGCGCCGGCCAGCTTGTGGGCGACGCCCATGACGAGCTCGCAGGTGGGGTCCGCGTAAAGCCGGTAGAGGGCCATGACTTTCATCACGGCCGATTTGCCGTTCTGGCGGGAGACGAGCAGCAGCACGGTACGGAATCGCAGCCGGCCGAAGGAATCGAGCTCTAGCGCGCGGATGAGGAATTCTTCTTGCCACGGCACGAGCTGCATGCCCATGACCCGCTCGGCGAACTCGATGGCAGCGAATCCCCAGCTGCTGGTGCGGGTGAGTACACACAGCGGCGCAGTGCCGATGCGCGGCTCGCGGACCCCGGCTACGGGACTGAGTGACGGGTCGTATTGCATCGCCACGGGAGTCCTTACTTGCGGGGTTTGGCACCTTCCGCTTGTAGGGAGGCGAGCGCGGCGGCGGCGGGATCGACGTGTGCGTCCGGGCCGGCCTGCTCGCGGCCATCCGGCGTGCAGCCGAGGGCGCGGAGCGCGTTGATGATGTGGGGGCCGAGGAAGAGCGCCTTCTGGAATCCGGCGGGATCCTCGAGTGCGGTCTTGCGAGCCATATCGATGGCGTCGGCGTAGCTGAGAGCGAGGAATTGTGCGCCTGCGTCGGCTTCTGTGATGGCCGTCGACGCCTTGAACGACGCGGCGACGGCAGTGCGCATGGTGCGGTAAGCCACCATTTCGGCCCCTTCCGAGGTCAGTTAGTCGAGAGGGGGGTACCCCCGTGGAGGGAGAGGACGACTACCCGGGGAGCCACGTCCAAATAATTTGAAATTTCAACAAATTCAAATTCGGAATTTCATTCAGATTTGGAGTTTTTCTTGAACCAATCCCGGGACAGGATTCCGATCGAAAGAGGCGTCTTGTCGTTGCCTCGACGACGGTTGCAGCCACGGTGGGAAGCCCTCAGGTTCTCTCGGTCCTCAGCCCGTTCCGGGTACAGGGAAACGGGGTAGACGTGGTCCGGTTCGAAGATCCGGTCGTCGGTGGTGTCGACGAGCCCGTAGTCGATCGGGTGGGTGCACAGCCAGCAGGGGCGGTCTGCGGCCTTGCACTCTTCGTAGAAGCTCTTGCGGAGGATCTTCCACGCGCGGGTGGACCGACCGGCGTTCTTGGCCACGCCGGTCGGCTTAGCGCTGGCCATGGGCCCGGCTCAGCTCTGGGCTGAGGGGGCGAACACCATCTCGCCGAGGTTCGCGTAGACGGGCACCGAGACCTCGTAGTCCGAGAAGTTCTCGCCGTCGGTGGATAGCTGGACAGTCACGTAGACCGTGCCAACGTTGAGTGGGCTCTTTGCCATGGTGGATCCTTCGGGTTAGATACGGGTGAGGACGCCGGCGGACTTGTCCTGCAGCTCTTGCAGCGAAGCTGCGAGCGCGACTCGCTTGGCCTCAGCGGCAATCAGCTGCGCGGTGCTCTGCCGCGACAGGGCTACAACGCGCTGCCGCCTGGCGGCGCGGTTGCCGGTGAGGAAGGCGGGGGAGACTGCGGCTCCGAGGTCAGCTCGCACCCATGTGGAGCCCGTCTTGAGACGCACGATGATCGCCGCGAGTGCGGTCTTGGAAGGCACCTTGTTCGCGTACAAGACGCGGTCGGTGCCGATGATCTGCACGGGCGTGATCCCGTTGAGGAAGCTGTCGATGAGGTCGAGGTTCTTGATAGCCATGGTGCTGGTCTCCTGGGGTAAAGCGAACGGCCGTCCAATCGGACGGCCGTGGAACCCCGCCGAGGCGGGGTGAGGTGCAGTCGGCCGCGTGTTGCGGCCGGCTGGTGGAAGGTCAGCTGGAGCGGGGTTCGACGAAATTGATGACGGCAGCAATGTCGTTCGTGCGCTCGTACGAGCTGGACCCGCTGTCGGCGTCGTCGTGGAATCGGCGCACGGCGTCGACCAAGGCGCCCCTGCTTCCGTCTTCGAAGTCGGCGGTCGAGTTGACCCCGTCTCCCAGAGCGTCGCAGGAGCAGCCGCTGTCGGACACCCAGTAGTAGCGGCCTGCGGCCGGCGAGTAGTACGCCGCCAGCGTCCGCCAGCTGTAACCGGATCCTGTGTCCGCCACTACGACTGGCACGAAGCCCTCGGTGCCTTTGACGAAGCGGTACTCGCTGATCGCCGCTGTGGTCGGCTCCTGCGTCTCCTTCTGCTCGGCTACCTTCCGGTAGATCGGCAGGTGGAACGGGGACGGGGACGGTGCGGGGAGGACTCCGGTCGCTTGTGCCCAGTCCAGGACTCGGGCGATGGACGGGAGCGTGAACTGCTCGTTTAACCCGGTGAAGTCGATGTTGAGGGGAACTTTCTTCACCGGCTCGTCCGACTCGTCCATGAACTGATCGTCCGTTTCGGATTCGTCAGCCTCCATGGACGCGGCTTCTGCGATGAGGTCACCTGCGACCTCGCGGAGCAGATCGGCGCTGACCACGCCTACGTCGAGATGCGTCGTCGGGCCGTAACCGCTCTCGTAGCCCCGCGAGCGGAAGCCGGGGCCGTCGTCTTTGTGCAGCACCACCTCCGGAGTCACGTGCGCCTTGACGGTGACGGTGTAGGCCATGCCGAGGCCGCGCGCCTCATGGTCGTTGATGGTGAGGGGGACAGCTGCCGTGTAGGTGCCGAGGTCGATCTTCAGTTTCTTGCTCATGTGCTTCTCCTTGGTGGTGCGGGGTGGCGCGCCGTCCGCGGGGTGCGG
>Ga0247808_10000879_pt1 | contig 14555 bp, 9 predicted proteins | sample UWRJL089202R1_FD_179914 | JGI IMG/M metagenome (GOLD analysis project Ga0247808, IMG submission 179914) | Plant litter microbial communities from Arlington Agricultural Research Station in Wisconsin, United States - UWRJ-L089-202R-1 | ecosystem: Environmental > Terrestrial > Plant litter >... | reverse complement strand
TATCCGTCAAGCTGAAATCATATTTGCCTTTTTCAGGTTGAACAAACATCGACTTCATAATGTTTTCAGCCGTAATACTGTTGAATTCGCTCACGATGATAGAATCTTCCTTGGCATTTTTTGCTTCAATTTGATCAAGATTTATAGCTGTTCCGATATAAAAATCGTCTTTAAACACGCTTTTTAAAGATGGTGCTTCCTTAACCTCTTCTTTTTTGTTGTTGCAGCTTGCCATCAAAATAACAGCAACCAGCATCACATTTAATTTTACTAACTTCATACTTATTATATTTTGGTTATTGGTTTAAAAGAAAACTTAATTTACTGCAACTTATACCCTATTCCCATTTCCAATCCCCTCAATTCGGCAAGACCTTTTAGCCTTCCTACCAAAGAATAGCCCGGATATTGCTCGATTCCTTCTTCGATGGTGTGAAGAAAACCGTGATCCGGTCGCATTGGCAAACTGATGTCTCGTTTCTTCATCAAAAGAATCAATTTTTCCATAATGGCTTCCATATTGTTATCGCCATTCAAATGTTCGGATTCCCTGAAAACACTGTCATTTTCACGGATTACATTTCGCAAATGCAAGAAATGAATCCTGTCGCCGTGTTCCTCGATCACACGTTCCAAATTATTCTTCGGATTCGCTCCTAAAGAACCTGTGCAATAACACAAACCGTTGGCTTTTTGCGGAACAGCATCAAAAATAGCCTTGATATCTTCTTCTGTTGAAACAATCCTCGGAAGTCCCAAAACCGAAAACGGTGGATCATCCGGATGAATGGCCAATTTCGACCCTAATGCTTCGGCAAATGGAGCCACTTCTGAAAGAAAATAAACAAGATTTTCTCTTAATTTTGTGTTGTCAATATGCTTGTAATCATCCAATAGTGAAAGGATTTGTTCAGCCGTAAAATTGATTTTACTTCCTGGCAAACCAAGTAACACATTCTTGAAAAGCAGTTTTTTATCGTCTTCAGAAAGCGTACTTCCAAATTCCAAAGCACTTGATTTTTGAGCATCTGTATAATCATTTTCAGCATTTGGACGTTTCAGTAAATGCAATTCAAAATAGGTAAAAGCATCCTGATTGTATAGCAAAGCTTTACTTCCGTCGCCATTTGCATAATCGTGATGAGTCCTTACCCAGTCAAGGATTGGCATAAAATTATACGTGATCACTTTAATTCCGCAATCAGACAAATTCTTCAAGCTAATCTTATAATTTTCAATATATTGCTTGTAATTTCCCGTTGCTCTTTTGATTTCCTCGTGAACCGGAAGACTTTCAACCACCGTCCACTCCATTCCTGCTTCTCGAACGATTTGCTGTCTTTCTTGGATGGCTTCGACCGGCCAAACTTCTCCAACAGGAATTTGGTGCAAAGCCGTTACAATTCCGGTTGCACCAGCTTGTCTAATATCTAATAAGCTAACGGTATCTTGAGGGCCAAACCATCGCATTGTTTGTTGCATTTTTATCATAACAAATATCTTTTTTAGATTAAAAACCGATGCTGTTTCCGCCATCAACTGGCAAAATGGTTCCGGTTGTAAATTTAGATTCGCTTGAAGCAAAATAGTAAACGGCATCTGCAATATCAGATGGATCGCCCAAGATTCCCATTGGAGTTCTTCCTAATACTTTATTTTTTCGTTCTGGATCGCTGTCCAAAGCTTTAGCAGACATTTTAGTTTTAATAAAACCTGGCGCCACACAATTGATTCGGATTCCAAATTCAGCCAATTCAACCGCCATAGCTCTTGTCATCGCTTCGATCGCACCTTTACTTGCAGAATAGGCAATTACTTTCGGTAATCCGTATTGTGATGCCATCGAGCTGATGTTCACGATATTTCCACCTTTATTGTCTTTCATATTTTGAACCACAGCTTTGCTTACAGCGAAAACACTCAAAACATTCGTGTGAACAATTGACATAAATTCTTCATTGGTAACCTCCAAAAACTCTTTCTTCAGGTTGATTCCTGCATTGTTTACCAGAATATCAATAGGTCCATTTTGGGTAATCGTTTCAATCATTGCTGGAATTCCGTCAAGGTCATTCAAGTCAAAAATTACCGGAATGGCATTTTCGCCAATTTCCTTACAAGCGTCTTCTGTTTTTTCTTTTGATCTTCCGATAATGTAGGTTTTCACTCCATTATCGCATAATTTTTTTGCTGTTGCAAAACCTAAACCTGAATTTCCTCCGGTTACAATTGCAGTTTTTGTACTCATTTTCTTTTTCTTTGTTTTGTTTTATTAATTTCCTGGGGCAAATGGAAACTTCAACGATTTGAAATGTTCCAAAGTTTGTGTGGGTTTTTCAACACCTTCCGGCAATTGCTTTCCAGAATACTGTTGAAAATACAGCAAACAGGCATCGCGCCACCATTTTGCTTCTTTTAATTGTATTTGCAGTAACATCTGAACTTCTCTAAAACGTTCAGCGTCAACATATTTTTCGGTTGCATTCCAAGTCTTCACCATTTCTTCCACCTGATCAACTCCTTCTTGGTATTTTAACGCCATTCCATCCCAAAGTGTTCTGCCATTTTTTAGTTTATACTCCCAAGAAACGTGATGGAACCACAGCAAATCTTTCTCTGGACAAGTGGCAAGATTGTCATACATTTTGGTAACTTCTGGAGCATATTGTGCAGTAGCATTGCTTCCTGTTTTGGATCGGTCAAAGCCAATCCCGTCTTTATCAGCCTTGTGATAATAAACCGGATTCCAATCAGGTCTTCCTAAATTACTAACCCAAGGTCCTGGACCATAATGATGACCTGTATCCATAATGTGGTGCAAACCCAGTGGCGTCATATAATTTACAACCGCTTCACGCGAATCCATCATCATTTCCTTTACGGGTTTGATAAAATTTTCATCGTTTGAAAAAGTTGACCTGATCCATTCATCTGCAATTATTTCTGAATCTAAATAGGGATTCCAAGCCAGTCTTCCGAAGCCGTACCAATTGGCTTGACCAAAAGGATGTCCTGTCCAATTAATATCGCTTCCGATATTGGCAACACCAGCAATTCCGGTAAGTTTGTGATTGTCTAAACTTCCATCTACCACTTTTGCAACGGTTGATCCTTTTCCTTTTTGAAACGTATCAGCTTCTAAAACTTCTTGAAATAATTTTGGGAGAAAAACCAAATGTGTACTAAATCCGAGATATTCCTGTGTGATTTGAAACTCCATCATCAAAGGCGTTTTGGGCATTGCACCAAACATCGGATGAAAGGGTTCTCTCGGCTGGAAATCGATCGCACCGTTTTTTACTTGAACAATTACGTTGTCCTTAAATCTTCCGTCATACGGAACAAATTCTGAATAAGCCTGTTTGGCTCTGTCGCTTGCATCGTGTTCTGAATACACAAAAGCCCTCCACATCACTACACCACCAAAAGGAGCTACGGCATCGGCTAGCATATTGGCACCGTCAACGTGATCTCTGCCATAATTTTGAGGGCCAGGTTGTCCTTCTGAATTGGCCTTAACCAAAAAACCTCCAAAATCCGGAATGCGTTTGTAGATTTCTTTCGATTTCTCTTTCCACCAATTGATTACAGTTGCATCTTTTGGATCGGCAGTTTTCAAACCTCCAATTTCAATGGGTGCCGAAAAACGAGCTGTCAAATACACTTTTATTCCGTAAGGCCTGAAAACATTGGCCAAAGCCTCCACTTTTTCAATATATTGTGGTGTTAAAATCAAAGCATTGGCATTCACATTGGTCAAAACGGTTCCGTTAATTCCGATTGAAGCATTTGCTCTTGCATAATCGATGTAGCGTTGATCGATGAATTCGGGCAGTTTCTGCCAATTCCAAAGCGATGCACCAGCATAACCTCGCTCCACACTTCCATCCAAGTTGTCCCAGTGGTTCAAGATTCGGATGTTTGTTTTTGGGGAATCTACAATATTTAAATTGTCAATCGATTTGTCAGTTTGCACCAACCGAAGAAAACTGAACACCCCATATAAAACGGCCACATCATTTTTTCCTGTAATTAAGATGTGGTTTTTATTTTTATAAGAAATGGTTTTGATGATAAATCCATCATTGTTGATTGCTTCAAAATCTTTTGATAGTTTTTTCTGAATTTCTGTATCTAAAGAAGATTTAGAACCAAAAATCAACAAATTATTACCATTTATTTTTGATTGAACGGGTATTTTTTTTCCAAGCATATCACCCAATGCTAGCTCCAATTCGCTTGATGCCACTTTTATGGTAGCTGAATTCCCCAACGATACAATTACTGAAATTTTGGAGTTGTATCTTATGACTAACTCCTGATTGTTATTCTTTTCATACTGCAACCATAACTTGTAATCTTTTTGAGAAAAAGATAAAAAAGGAGTCAATAAAAAGATGATTTTGAGCAGAAAAAAAAGTCTTTTTGGAGCAATCATAAATATATGGACTAAAGGGTTATTTATTTTTAAAACACTATTAATTCGCGATTAAAAAAACACATATAATAATTTTAAAGTAAAAACATTGCATTTTAGCAAGTACAGAATAATATTTATTTTATATTTGCAATCGGTTGCGTAAAAGTATAGCATTGTGTTTTAAGAAAAAAATTAAATGTTGATTTTTTTTATTTTTAAGAAAATCACCTGTTTTGAAAAAGGTCTTTTTTATAGCGAAAATTAATACTTTTCTTTTACTTTTAGACGGCAAATGATTTAACCACAAAATTGATTGTATAAACAAAATACCCTGACATTAATGAACAGTTTTATTGATCAAAACTTCTTATTGGAAACTGAATATGCAAGAATACTTTACCATAATTATGCTAAAGATCTTCCTATCATAGATTATCACAATCATTTGCCTCCAAATGAAATTGCTGGAAATAAAAGCTTCGAAAACCTAACCCAGCTTTGGCTCGATGGCGATCACTACAAATGGAGAGCGATGCGGAATTTGGGAATTGCTGAACAATATATTACAGGAAAGAGTTCAAGTGCTGAGAAGTTTCAAAAATGGGCTGAAACGGTTCCTTATACATTAAGAAACCCTTTGTATCATTGGTCACATTTGGAATTGAAACGCTATTTCAATATCGAGACTTTGCTCAATGCTGATACTGCTTCAACAATTTACAATCAATGTAACGAGCTTTTGCAACAGCCTGAATTTTCTACACAAGGATTGTTAAAAATCCAAAATGTAGAATTGCTTTGCACGACCGATGATCCGTTGGATAGCTTGGAATATCATTCTCAACTTGCAACATCTGATTTTCAAACGAAAGTCTTACCTACTTTCAGACCAGACAAACTCATAAATATTGATAGTGAAGCATTTATTGATTATCTTCAAAATCTTTCCGGAATAACTGGTTATCAAATAAATAATCTGGAATCATTTTTAAATGCCATTCAAAATAGGATTGATTATTTTGCGTCAATTGGCTGTAAATTATCCGATCACGGACTTTCTCATTTATATGACATTGATTTTACAGAAATAGAAGTCGATGTAATTTTAAAGAAAAAATTGAAAAATGATGCTTTATCTAAGGATGAAGTTAATACGTTTAAATCGGCAGTTCTAGTGTATTTAGGTACTTTTTATGCCGAAAAAAACTGGACAATGCAATTGCATTTGGGGCCAATTAGGGATACCAATAAATTGTTGTTGAAAACCGTTGGTGTAAATGCCGGAGTTGACAGCATTGGCGATTTCAAGCAAGCCGAACAATTGGCAGGTTTCCTGAATCGATTAAATGAAAAGGGATCGCTTCCTAAAACCATAATTTACAATTCAAATCCGGCAGATAATGATGTATTTGCTACAATGGCGGGAAATTTTAGCGAAGACGGAATCAAAGGAAAAGTTCAGTTTGGTGCCGCTTGGTGGTTTTTAGATCAAAAAGACGGTATTACCAAACAAATTAACTCACTTTCGAATATGGGGCTTTTGAGTACCTCACTTGGAATGCTGACTGATAGTAGAAGTTTTCTATCGTTTCCGAGACACGAATATTACCGCAGGATTTTGTGCAATATTTTAGGTAATGACATCAAAAACAGTGAATTACCAAACGATATGGAGTGGATTGGAAAAATAGTTCAAGATATTTGCTACAACAATGCAAAAGCCTATTTTAATTTTTAATGGAAAATAAAAAACCGAAATTGAAAAAAGTTATCACATTTGGAGAAGTTCTTCTACGACTTTCAACACCCGACTATTTGAGGTTTTCACAAAGCTCAAACTTCAATGCCGATTATGGCGGAAGCGAGCTTAATGTGGCGACTTCATTGGTTCAATTCGGTATGCAAGCCGAATTTGTGACGCGAATTCCAGACAATGACATTGGACTTTCAGCCTTGAGCCAAATAAATAAACTTAATGTAGGCACTGATTTCATCGTGAAAGGTGGCGACCGATTGGCGATTTATTTCCTTGAAAAAGGTGCTGCAATGCGAGGTAGTAAAGTAGTTTATGATCGTGCTTTTTCGTCTTTTTCTACGTTAAAAAAGGGAATGATCAATTGGGAAGAGGTTTTTGAAAATGCCGGATGGTTTCATTGGTCGGGAATTACAGCTGGAATTTCTCAAGATACTGCTGATGTGTGTTTGGAAGCGATTGAAAAAGCAAATGAATTAGGTTTGACTATTTCAACCGACTTTAATTACCGTCAAAATCTTTGGAATTACGGGAAATCGCCAGGCGAGATAATGGAAAAAATGGTTGCTCTTTGTGATGTGATTTTGGCGGGAGATTATGCTTCTCAACAATATTTCAATATTATTCCCGAAGGAAATTCCGAAGCTGATGTGCATTTGTCGCTTTGTAAAAAACTTTCTGAAAGATTTCCAAAAGCCAAAAAAATAGCCATTACCAATAGAGTTGACAGTAGTGCTTCTCAAAATATATGGTCGGCTATTTTATATGATGGAAAAACGCTTAAGTCATCGAAAATGTACGAAATCAATTATATCGTAGATCGAATTGGAGCTGGAGACAGTTTTATGGGAGCTTTGATTTACGGTTTAAATCATTTTGACGATCAAAAAGCCTTGGAATTTGCCGTTGCAGCATCTTGCTTGAAGCATACTATTTATGGCGATGCAAATTTAGCTACTGTTGCCGAAGTCGAAAAACTGATGAATGGCGATGGTTCAGGACGCGTTGTTCGATAATTAGATTTTACAACTTTTATAAAAAATATAAAATGAAAACATTTTCAAGAATTGAAGTGGCCTTAACGATGGAAAAGACAGGACTCGTGCCTCTTTTTTACCATTCAGATGCAGCAGTAGCCAAAAAAGTAGTCAAAGCTTGCTATGATGGTGGAGCCCGACTTTTGGAATTCACACACAGAGGTCTGTTTGCTCAAGAGGTTTTTACTGAATTAAGCAAATACTGCAGCAAGGAATGTCCAGAAATGATTTTGGGAGTTGGTTCAATAACCGATGCGGGAACGGCTTCCTATTATTTGAACATTGGGGCTCAATTTATAGTGACACCCGTTTTCAGGGAAGATATCGCAATCGTATGCAATCGTAAAAAAGTATTATGGTCGCCTGGATGTGGTTCACTAACAGAGATTGCTAAAGCAGAAGAAATGGGGTGTGAAATTGTGAAATTATTTCCTGGAGAAATCTATGGCCCCAACTTTATCAAAGCCGCAAAAGCACCACAACCTTGGACCAAAATAATGCCAACTGGTGGTGTTGATGCTACTGAAGATAGTTTAAAATCGTGGTTTGATGCTGGTGCGACTTGTGTTGGTATAGGTTCAAAATTGATTAGCAATGAAATCATCGCCAATGGTAAATACGAAGAACTTACACAGAAAGTGAAGGAAGTTATCGAAATCATTCAAAAAATAAAATAGTTATGAATACTCCCAAAGTTGGAAATTACAGGTGGACCATTTGTAGCTTGGTTTTCTTTGCCACAACAATTAATTATCTGGATCGAAATGTAATCAGCTACTTAAAGCCATTTTTAGCTGAAGCTTTCAACTGGACTGCAGAACAAGAGGTTAGGGATTATTCCAATATTGAAATTGCATTCAAATTATCATATGCCATCGGGATGATTTTTGCAGGTGGTTTCATTGATAAATTCGGAACCAAAATTGGCTATGCCATTGCCACTGGGCTTTGGAGTCTTGCTGCAATGCTACACGCTTTTGCAACTGGAACGTTGGGTTTTATTTTTGCCCGAATATTTTTAGGAATTACAGAAGCGGGTAATTTCCCAGCAGCAATCAAGGCTACAGCCGAATGGTTTCCGCAAAAGGAACGTGCTCTCGCAACAGGCGTTTTCAACTCAGGAAGTAATATCGGATCCATACTTGTGCCATTAACCGTTCCATTTATTGCGATAACTTGGGGATGGCAATGGGCTTTTATCATTACAGGTGCGATCGGATTCGTATGGCTTATTTTTTGGTTTTACTTCTTTGAAACTCCCGAAAAACAAAAGAAACTTTCTATTGCAGAACTCGAATACATCAATGCTGATGAAGAAGTAGAAACCAATCAGGAAAAAGTTTCTTGGATGAAATTATTGTCGTTTCCTCAAACTTGGGCCTTTGCCATCGGGAAATTTCTGACTGATCCCGTTTGGTGGTTTTACCTTTTTTGGTTGCCTGATTTTTTGATGAAAGAATATAATTTACCTGTTACTCAAGTAATCTGGCCATCGGCTTTAGTTTATACTATGGCCAGTGTTGGTAGTGTTTTTGGAGGCTGGTTGCCAATGAATCTAATAAACAGAAATTGGCCTGCCTACAAAGCTAGAAAAATGAGTATGTTGTTTTTTGCTGCTTTGGTTTTACCAGTAGTTTTCTCGCAATATTTAGGAACAATCAATATGTGGTTGGCAATAACTGTCATCGGACTTGCAGCAGCAGCCCACCAAGCTTGGAGTGCAAATATTTTTACAACCGTTTCAGATATGTTCCCCAAAAAAGCCACAGCATCCGTAACCGGAATTGGCGGTATGTTCGGTACTTTTGGAGGGGTTTTATTGACTTGGTTGGTACAAAAAAATATGTTTGTCTATTATACCAAAATCGGAAAAATAGAAACAGGCTATTTCATTATGTTCTGCATCTGTGGTGGTGCATATGTTGTGGCTTGGTTGGTAATGCACTTTTTAGTTCCAAAAATGAAAAAGATTGAGCTTTAGATTACTTTTCTAGACACGACTGTTTTAAAAGATTTAGACACAAATTAAACTAATTATCTCGAATGAATTTGTGAAAATTAGTGCAATTTGTGTCTTTTTTATAGTGTGAGAATTTTAAGATTCTTTTTTAGATGATTCTCGTGCCACAACTTCAGTATTCAAAAACGTTACTTCTGTAATATTATCCTTATTGGAAGCATTGGCGTTGTTACGTAATGATTTCAAATGGTTGATGACTTTCTTGGCAGAAGTTTGTCCCATTTTTACAGCAGGATGTGAAATAGTCGAAAGTCCTGGGTCAATAATCGAGGCGATAGGATCATCGTTAAAACCAATAATAGCAACGTCTTCAGGGATTTTTAGTCCTCTTTTTTTTGCAGTTTGAATTACTCCAACAGCAGCAGTATCATTCGAAACAAAAATTCCATCTGGCGGATTTGGAAGATCAAAAAAAGCATTGCTTGCCGTTTCTCCGTCTTCAAAAGTTAGTCCAGTATCATCAATAATCAAAGCTTCATCCACAACCAAATTAGACTCCAACAAAGCATCAACATAGCCTCTTTTTCTTTCACTATACGTATTTCTGTGCAATGAACCCGTAATATGGGCGATTCGCTTGCAACCTTGTTCAATCAAGTGTTTTGTTGCCTTATAACCTGCCGAATAATTGTCAATCATTACACGATAGGTATTAAAATCCTTCGGTACTCGATCCACAAAAACCAACGGAATATTCTTTTCTATGAATTTTTGAAAGTGAGAAGTATCGCGAGTTTCCATCGCCAAAGAACAAATTACGCCACATACCCTGCTGTCATACAAAGCTTTAGATAAATTAACTTCATCCGTATAGGAATCATGACTTTGGGTAATCATCACGCTATAACCTGCTTTTTGAGCCGTCTCTTCAATACCACTAATTAAGGAAGAAATAAAAGGCCGATTTATTCGGGTTACCAAAACACCAATAATTTTTGTTTGATTGCCTCTCAAGCCCGCTGCCAAAGTATTGGGACGAAAACCCATATCTTCCGCTGCCTTTTTTACTTTTTTGATGGTCTTATCGCTTATACTTGGATGATCTTTCAAAGCTCTTGAAATGGTTGAAGTCGCCAAACCCAGTCGTTCTGCTATATCATAAATCGTAACATCTCTCTTTTCTTCCATGAATCTTAAATATCTAACAAATATACATTTTTTGATTATAAAATTATTACAAATATTTTTTCCACTATCACTATTTTAAATGCATCTTTTTTAGCTTTTCATTATTAAAAGTGAACTTTTTTTTATTTCTTTACACAATCGGTTGCATTGAATGTCTAGTAAATTATTTAAAATGCCGAATGACACCGCCATTCCATTCAAAATTGAAATCTATTGTAAATATTATTATAAAAATTTAGATATGAAATCAAATTGCATCATTTGGAAATCTCTTTTCATTCTTCTTTTGTCCAATTATTGTATTGCCCAGAATAGCAAAGAAAAGCATCTGTTCCAAGACCATAACCTTTCTTTTGAACAACGTATTGACGATTTGGTCAGCAAGTTAACGCTAGAGGAAAAAGTAGCCCAAATGCTCAACTCCTCTCCTGCTATACCAAGACTGGGAATTCCTGCCTACGATTGGTGGAACGAAACCCTTCACGGTGTTGCAAGAACTCCATTTAAGACAACTGTTTTCCCTCAAGCAATTGCAATGGCAGCCACTTTTGATAAGCACTCTCTTTTCAAAATGGCTGATTATTCCGCTTTAGAAGGAAGAGCGATTTATAACAAAGCTGTTGCATTAGGAAGAACCAATGAACGGTATCTGGGTTTGACCTATTGGACGCCAAATATCAACATTTTTCGTGATCCTCGTTGGGGTCGCGGTCAGGAAACCTATGGCGAAGATCCATTTTTGACGGCCCAATTGGGGGATTTCTTTGTGAGAGGTCTTCAAGGCGACGATCCCAAATACCTAAAAGCAGCAGCTTGTGCAAAGCATTATGCGGTTCACAGCGGTCCAGAGCCTTTGCGACATACTTTTGATGCAGATGCAACGCCTTATGAACTTTGGGACACTTATCTTCCTGCTTTCGAAAAATTGATTACAGAATCGGATGTTGCCGGTGTGATGTGTGCCTATAACGCCTTCCGAACCGAACCTTGCTGTGCAAGCGACATTCTAATGAATGATATTCTACGAAAGCAATGGGGATTTACTGGTTATGTAACTTCGGATTGTTGGGCCATTGACGACTTCTTCAAAAACCACAAGACACATCCTGATGCCGCTTCCGCTTCCGCAGATGCCGTTAATCACGGAACTGACATTGATTGCGGAACGGATGCCTATAAATCGTTGGTTGAAGCCGTGAAGAAAGGATTAATTACCGAAAAGCAAATTGATGTTTCTGTAAAAAGATTGTTTATGATCCGTTTCCGATTGGGTATGTTTGATCCTGTTTCCATCGTAAAATATGCACAAACTCCTGAATCGGTTTTAGAAAGTGCACCTCACAAGGAACACGCCTTGAAAATGGCCCAACAATCGATGGTTTTGCTCAAGAATGAAAACAACATTCTACCTTTAAATAAAAAGCTAAAGAAAATCGCTGTTTTGGGACCAAATGCTGATAATTCAATTTCTATCTTAGGGAATTACAATGGTATTCCATCTGAATTAAGCACGGTTTTAAGAGGAATCAAGAACAAAGTGGGTAACGATACTGAAGTGGTTTATGAAAAAGCGATCAACTTCACCAATGATACTCTTTTAGTATATTCAAATCTGAAAAATCAATATTCATTTGAAGGAAAAACTGGCTTTAAAGCCGAATATTTCAATAATAAAGATCTTTCCGGAAAACCCGAAGCCGTTCGAACTGAAACTGAAATCAATAATCTGTGGCAAGAAGGCGAAGTTGTGATTGGAAACATAAAAGCCAATAATTTTTCAGCTCGCTATACCACTAATTTTACCGCTTCTGAAAGCGGTACAATCACTTTTGAATTAAATGCCGATGACGGATACCGCTTTTTTATCGACGGAAAACAAGTTTTGGATGCTTGGTCGAAAAACCGTTGGGGCGAAAAAACCTATTTGTTGCAAACTCAAAAAGGAAAAGTTTATAAATTGGTAGTGGAATATTGGCAAGGCGAAGGAAAAGCGAATGTAGGTTTGAATGCTGGAAATTTCGTGAAAACCGATTTCAACGCTATGATTTCACGACTAAAAGATGCTGATGCCTTTGTTTTTGTTGGAGGAATTTCTCCACAACTCGAAGGTGAAGAAATGCCTGTGAATTTCCCAGGTTTTGAAGGTGGCGACCGAACTTCTATCCTACTACCAGAGGTGCAAACAGAGTTGATGAAAAAGCTGAAAAGCACTGGAAAACCTGTAGTTTTTGTGATGATGACCGGAAGTGCAATAGCAACTCCTTGGGAAACTGAAAATGTCGATGCCATTCTAAATTCTTGGTATGGTGGTCAGTCGGCTGGTACGGCTGTTGCCGATATTTTATTTGGCGATTACAACCCTGCCGGACGACTTCCTGTAACGTTCTATAAAAGCGATGCCGATCTTCCTCCTTTTGAAGATTATAAAATGGACAACCGAACCTATCGCTATTTTAATGGAAAACCACTTTACGGATTTGGTTACGGCCTGAGTTACACGACTTTCAAATATGAAGAAGTGAAAATCCCTTCGAAAATAACGAAAGGAAAAGAGGTCTTGGTTGAAGTAAAAATTACAAATACTGGAAAATTAGCAGGAGATGAAGTCGCTCAATTGTATGTCATCAATCAAGATCATTCGATAAAAGCTCCTTTGAAAGCACTGAAAGGATTTGAAAGAATTCACTTTAAAGCGGGTGAAACCAAGATTGTAACTTTCAAATTATCTCCTCAAGACCTCTCCTACACGACATCCGAAGGAAAATACCAACAATTTAATGGAAATATTAAAATTGCCATCGGAGGAAATCAACCCGACGAAGCCAACAAAACCAATGGAAATCTGATTACCAAAACCATTCAAATTAATTAAATCAGATACTTTTTTGTTTTTAAAAAATAATTAGTGTTATTTTGACACTTATTAAAGAAATCGATATAGTCAACAACTATTTGCAGTAAAAAACTTTAACCCTCTATTAAAACTAACCATTTTAACATTATGAGCAAATTTTCAAGCATTGATTACATTATTTTTATTGTCTATTTTTTCTTAGTAGCCGGTTATGGTTATTGGATTTATAGTAGAAAAAAGAACAAAGGAGAATCAGAAACCAAAGATTTTTTCCTTGCCGAAGGTTCTTTAACATGGTGGGCCATTGGAGCTTCATTGATTGCTTCAAATATTTCTGCAGAACAGTTTATCGGAATGAGTGGAAACGGTTTTGTGGTAGGGATTGCCGTTGCCGCCTATGAATGGTTGGCTGCCATTGCCTTGATTATTATTGCCGTTTGGTTTATCCCCGTGTATCTCAAAAACAAGATTTTCACGATGCCACAATTCCTTCAAACGCGATACAACGAAACCGTGAGTTTGATAATGGCCATTTTTTGGTTGTTTTTATATGTTTTCGTTAACCTTACTTCTATCCTGTTTTTGGGAGCCTTAGCAATCGACAATATTGCTGGTGGAGGTTATTTCCATATCATCATCGTCTTGATGGCTATTTTCGCTTTGGTAATTACACTTGGCGGTATGAAAGTAATTGGTTTCACAGATGTTATTCAGGTTGTGGTTTTGATTATTGGAGGTTTGGCAACCACTTACATCGCCTTGACTATGGTTAGCGAACGCTTTGGTTTAGGACACGACGTTCTCGCCGGATTTACAACGATGATGAAACAAGCTCCTGATCATTTCAAAATGATTTTGGACAAGCCGGGACCTGGAGCTTCTCAAGCCGATGTCAATAAGTACCTTATGCTTCCTGGAATTGCAATGTATTTTGCAGGTCAATGGATTGTAAACTTAAACTATTGGGGTTGTAACCAATATATTACACAAAGAGCTCTTGGTGCTGATTTAAAAACCGCTAGAACAGGAATTCTTTTTGCTGGATTCATCAAATTAGGTATGCCAATTATCGTGATGCTTCCTGGGATTGCCGCTTATGTTTTGTACAAAGATGGTGCTTTGCAAGCCGAAATGGCTCCAGGAGGAAGTTTCAATGCTGATAATGCTTATTCCGCTATTTTAGGATTTCTTCCATCAGGTTTAAAAGGACTTTCCTTGGCGGCTTTGACGGCTGCAATCGTGGCTTCACTTGCTGGAAAAGCAAATAGTATCTCAACAATTTTTACGCTAGATATTTATAAAAAATACATCAACAAAGGTGCAAGCGAAAAGAAAATGGTCAA
>Ga0247808_10000878_pt1 | contig 14559 bp, 17 predicted proteins | sample UWRJL089202R1_FD_179914 | JGI IMG/M metagenome (GOLD analysis project Ga0247808, IMG submission 179914) | Plant litter microbial communities from Arlington Agricultural Research Station in Wisconsin, United States - UWRJ-L089-202R-1 | ecosystem: Environmental > Terrestrial > Plant litter >... | reverse complement strand
TTGTAGAAACTTGCAGCTGTTCCGTAATCATTAACCGTCAAGGCAAGTGTGGCCAACAAACCCACAATTGTAAAAGGAATAATACCTTTTCTTAAATTGAAAATTTCAAATAAAAGGCATAAAACACCTAATCCTGTTATAGCTATTAATGTATTCATTTTTTATTTGAGGGTTATCGATTTATTTGTGTTAAGATTTCTTTAAGACTTGGTGTAATCAAATCTGTAATAGGTTTTGGATAAATTCCGAAGAACAATAAGAATGCTATGATACTAACCAAAACAACTGCTTCATTAGTAGTTACATCTTTAAAAAGTTTTGCATTGGTTTCGCCAAGCATTACATGTTGGAACATTCTCAACATATAATAAGCTCCTAGAATAATGGTTGTTCCACCAAGGATTGCCCAGATGATTCCAACTTGCGACAAGCTGTACAATACCGTAAATTCTCCAATAAAGTTGAATGTTGAGGGTAAAGCAACAGATGCTAGAACCAAAATCATAAACATAGAAGTGAATTTAGGAGATTGGCTTCTGATGCCTCCCATTTCGGAGATTTCTCTTGTTTCATATCTTCTGTAGATGATTTCAGCTACAAAGAACAAACCAACTACTACAAAACCGTGAGCTATCATTTGCAAGACAGCACCACGAAGTCCGTCAAGGTTTAAAGTATAAGTTCCGGCAGCAATCAATCCAACGTGAGCCAAAGAAGAATAAGCCAATAATTTTTTAAGGTCTTTCTGTCTCAAGGCTACAATCGAACCATAGATTACTCCGGCAATTCCCAAAGCAATAAATAGGGTCATATATTCTTTAGCAGCGGATGGAGCAAGAGGCAATTGCCAACGGATAACGCTGTACAATCCCATTTTCAGCATAATTCCTGAAAGCAACATTGTACCAACAGTTGGTGCTTTTTGATACGCTTTTGCCTGCCAAGTATGAAATGGAATGATTGGAATCTTGATGGCATACGCCAAGAAGAAGGCAAGGAAAATCCAAAGTTGTTCTTGAGATGAAAGTTCTAATTTGTATAAGTCTTCTATCAAGAAGCTTCCTGCTTTTCCATACAAGTAGATAAAAGCCGTCAACATAAACAAAGAACCAGCCAATGTATAGATGAAGAATTTTACTACTGCTTTTTTACGTTCTTCGGCATCTCCGTTACCCCAAATCAAAGCAATGAAGTAAATCGGAATCAAGGCCAATTCCCAGAAGATATAATATAAAAGTCCATCAGAAGCAAGGAAAGTTCCCGCCATTGCGAAGGACATAAATAAGATTAAAGCATAGAAGTTTTTTGCATTTCTGAATTCATTTCCAAAAGCAGAAAAGATGATCAAAGGCGTCAATGCCGTGTTCAAAAGTAACATTGCCAGCGACAGTCCATCCGCTTTAAGCGAAAAGGAAATACTAGGTTTTGTAATCCAAGCCGAAATAAAATCAATGTTTTGTCCGGCATTGAAAAGGCTCAACAAGTAAACGGAAAATCCTAAGGATACCAATCCGAAAAACAAGGCCACTTTTGGAGCTAATTTATCTCCAGAAAAATAAGTTGCAAAAGCGCCAATTAAAAGTATAATTAGTATAAAAGATACATCCATTATGTTAGAATTTTTTTTGAGCTAAAATTAAATACGAAACAATGGCACAGAAGCCTATAACGAAAGCAAAAAGGTAAAAACCGATACTTCCGTTTTGAATTTTCTTCCCTTGGTAGCTTAGTTCGTTGGCTGCTTTTCCGAAACCAAAAACAATCGCCGCCAAAGCGGTTTCAACATAGTCTCTAAAGAAACGAGAAAGCAAGTTGATTGGTTTTACAATGATGGCATCGTACACTTCATCAACATAATATTTGTTGTACAGCACTTTTGAGAAACCAGTGATTTTTTCATCTTCTTCAGGAACTTGTGCTTGTTTGATGTATTTTGCATAAGCAATTCCAATTCCTATCAAAGCGCCAACTGTAGCAATTGCCATCAACATATATTCAGTAGTGCCTAAATGATGTGCTTCGTGTGCTTTTGAAAACAAAGGTTCCAAATAATGATTCAACCAACTGTGTCCTGGAAGACTTATTAAACCGCCAATTGCTGCCAAAATAGCCAATACAATTAATGGAAATGTAATCAAAGCTGGACTTTCGTGCAAATGATGTTTTTGTTCTTCGCTTCCGCGGAATTCTTTAAAGAAGGTCAAATACATCAATCTGAACATATAAAAAGCAGTCAAAATCGAAGCAATTGAACCAATTACCCAAAGAACAGGGCTTTGGTGATAAGCAGTCATCAAGATTTCGTCCTTAGACCAGAAACCCGATAGTGGAAAAATACCAGAAATTGCCAAACTAGAAATCAACATTGTGATAAATGTGATCGGCATCGCTTTTCGCAAACCACCCATTTTTCGCATATCTTGTTCGTGGTGTAACGCGTGAATTACCGAACCTGAACCCAAGAACAAACAAGCCTTGAAGAAAGCGTGAGTGATTACGTGGAAAACGGCAATTTCATAAGCTCCCAAACCTAACGCCAAGAACATCAAGCCTAATTGAGAAACGGTAGAGTAGGCCAATACCTTTTTAATATCGTTCTGAACCAAACCAATTGTTGCAGCAACCAAAGCTGTTATAGCACCGATTACGGCAATTATATTTTGAATCGCTGGTGCCAAATCAAACAAGAAATTTAATCTTGTTATCATAAAAATACCAGCTGTTACCATCGTTGCAGCGTGAATTAACGCAGAAACCGGAGTTGGTCCCGCCATTGCATCAGGCAACCAAGTATATAATGGAATTTGTGCAGATTTTCCAGAAGCTCCAATAAATAAGGCCAATGCTGCTGCTCCAATCCAATAAGCATTTAAATTATTTCCAGCTAAGATGGTAGCTTTCAAAGTAGCAAAATCCAACGTATTGAACAAAGCTCCGATGATAAAAATTCCGACCAAGAAACCTAAATCCCCGATTCTGTTCATGATGAAAGCCTTTTTTGCTGCATCATTATAGTTTTGATTTTTATACCAGAAACCGATTAGCAGGTAAGAACAAAGTCCAACGCCTTCCCATCCGATAAACATAATCAACAGGTTGCTGCCCATTACAAGCGTAATCATAAAGAAAACGAACAAATTCAAATAGGCAAAAAACTTGTGCATATTTTCATCGTCGTGCATATAAGAGATAGAGTAAAGGTGAATCAATGAACCGATTCCCGTTACAAAAAGCAACCAAAGTAAAGAAAGTTGGTCTAAAAGGAAACCGAATTCAATATTGAAATTACTGATGGCAATCCAATCAAACAAATGGATGCTTATAGGTTGACCAGTCTGATTGATTTGCAGAAAAAAGAAAAGTGACATTGCAAAAGAAATCGCGACAGCAATCGTCCCGATAGCTCCCGAAACGTTTTTCCCTAAACTTTTTCCCAGAAATATATTGGTTAAAAATCCTAAAAAAGGTGCTAATAATAATACTAAAGCTAAATTTATATCCATCGAAAATTATCCTTTTAAGTTTTTTAAATTAGCTACGTCAATCGAACCTAAATTTCTGAATATCGATACCAGAATCGCCAATCCTACAGCAACTTCTGCAGCAGCAACAGCCATCGAAAAGAATACAAAAACTTGTCCTTGTGCATCCTGATGATAGGTTGAAAAAGCAACAAACAAAAGGTTCACGGCATTCAGCATAATTTCAATCGACATAAAAACGATGATGGCATTTCGTCTATACAACACCCCAAAAACACCAATGCAAAAAAGTGCTACTGAAAGGAAGATATAATTTTCGATACCAATTTGGTTTAAAACACTATCCATAATTATTTAGATGATTTTTCTTTTTTAGACAATAATACCGCACCAATCATAGCTACAAGTAGCAATACAGAGGCAAATTCAAACGCAACCATAAATCCGTTATCTTGGTCAAGCAAAACTTTACCCAATACTTTTATCGATTGATAATCCTCTCCAGTTGTATCATAAGGTCCAACGATTGGTTTCGTCTGAACGAAGATGGCAATCAAGATGGAGATGATTAAACAGAATGAAATAACCGCTCCAAGTCTCGTAATTCTAGGCTTATGCACTTCGTCTTCTTTGTTGAGGTTCATCAACATCAGGGTAAAAAGCATCAAAATCATAATTGCCCCAGAATACACAATAATGTGAACCAAAGCCAAAAACTGAGCATTGAATAATAAGTAATGACCTGCAATTGAGAAAAAGCAAATCACCAAATAAATAGCACTGTGAATTGGATTTTTGGTAAAAATTGTCATAAATGCCGAAGCCAATGTTACAGCGGCAAGAATAGAAAATATGATAAGTATAGTCGACATTAGTTAGCGTTTTTTAATTTACCATTTGCAATTGAAGCTTCAAGCGGCATAACCAATTTATCTTTTCCAAAAATAAATTCTTCCCTGTTATAGTTTGAAGGAACCAAAACTTTAGATGTTGTCAGATAAATTGCCTCTTTCGGGCAAGCTTCTTCACACAATCCACAGAAAATACAACGCAACATATTGATTTCGTAAATCGAAGCATATTTCTCTTCCCTGTACAAATGTTTTTCCTCAGGTTTTCTTTCCTCAGCTTTCATCGTGATGGCTTCAGCCGGACAAGAAAGTGCACATAGGCCACAAGCCGTACAACGTTCACGACCTTCATCGTCACGCATCAACATATGTTGTCCACGGTAAACCTCGCTTCGGGTTCTCACCTGCTCAGGATATTTAATCGTTACTTTTCTTGTAAACAAGTGTTTTATTGTAATAAACAAACCCTTGACAATTGCCACAAGATACAAGCTCTCCCAAAAAGTCATCTTCTTGTTCGAAACCTCTTTTTTTCTCCCCGATAATGATATAGTTTCTATTGACATATCGTAATTAATTTCTTTTTTATAAGGAGCGAATCGTCCTTTTGTATTTGTAATCCATGTTCCCGCTTTCCGTTGCAATAATTTTATTTTTTAAAGAAAAAAACAAAATTATTTCCTCTTCAATCGGGGCTAGATGATAATCTTTTCGCCTTCTTTTAAACTTTTGGTCCTAGTTGTCAAACAACAAAATAACAATTCCGGTAACCACAATGTTTGCAATTGCCAACGGAATCAGCATTTTCCATCCCAAACGCATCAACTGGTCATAACGGAATCTTGGAATCGTCCATCTTACCCACATAAAGAAGAAGATGAAGAAACATATTTTTCCAAACAATACAAAAATTCCTATCACGTTGGCAATATTTACACCCCAATTTTCAACCGCCCAAGACATTCCTGGATAGTTGTAAGCTCCTAAATATAAAACCGCCAAAATCGTAGACGAGATAAACATACTTGCATATTCAGCAAACAAATAGAATCCCATTCGCATCGAAGAATATTCTGTATGGTAACCTCCAATTAATTCCGCCTCACATTCCGCCAAATCAAAAGGTGTTCTGTTGGTTTCAGCAAACGAACAGATTAAGAAAATAATAAACCCAACCGGCTGATAGAAAATATTCCAGTTCATACCACTTTGCTGGGCTGAAATTTCTCTTAAACTCAAAGTCCCTGTCATCATTATTAAAGCAATAATAGCAAGTCCCATTGCAACTTCATACGAAATCATTTGGGAGGCAGCTCTCATCGCACTCATTAAAGAGAATTTGTTGTTTGAAGCCCATCCACCAATCATAATTCCATAAACCCCAACCGATAGCACTCCAAAAACATATAAAAGGGCAACATCAATATCAGTTGCCTGAAGAATGATATCTTTCCCGAATAAATGCAGCTTATCACCCCAAGGGATAACAGCACTCGTCATCAAGGCAACACTCATCGAAATGGCCGGACCTACAACAAATAGAAATTTATTCGGTGTATCCGGTAAAAACTCTTCTTTCGAGAATAATTTCAAACCATCTGCCAAAGGTTGTAAGATACCACCTTTACCAGCTCTATTAGGTCCGATTCTATCCTGTAGCCAAGCCGCAATTTTTCTTTCGGCAAGAGTTTCATACATTGCAAATAGCATTGTAATAGCAAAAATAACTACAATGAAAATCCCTTTTTCTAAAATAATAGCACTATCCATTGTTTATACGTTTCCGTTTTTAAAAACTGCATTTTCTTCCCTGTCTAATGGAACTGCAGGCATACTGATTTTTTTACGGTCTTCTTCACGACCTTTCAATATTCCTTCTTCAGTTTCGATAACAACAGTATCTAATTTTCTGGTATAATTATTTTGGTTGATAACTGAATCTTTCTCGAATTTACGAGGCCCTTCAATTGTCCAATCTGTAACTTCTTTTTTGTCAAAACGGCACGTGTTGCAAATGAAATCTTCCACTTCGTGGTACACGTCTTTTCTTCCTGTAACTCTTTGGATCTCTCCACCAAACATCCAAACCGTAGTTTTTCCGCAACATCCTGGAGTAGTACACTCTCTATGAGCGTTGAAAGGCTTGTTGAACCAAACTCTCGATTTGAAACGGAACGTCTTGTCTGTCAAAGCTCCAACCGGACAAACGTCAATCATATTTCCAGAAAACTCATTGTCGATTGCTTTAGAAATACAAGTTGAGATATTTGAGTGATCTCCTCTGTCCATTACACCGTGAACACGATTATCCGTCAATTGGTCGGCAACCATTACACAACGGTAGCAAAGGATACAACGGTTCATATGTAATTGAATATTCGGACCGATATTTTCTGGTTCGAATGTTCTTTTTTCTTCGATATAACGGGTTTGCGATTTTCCGTGTTTGAAACTCAAGTTCTGCAAATCACATTCTCCCGCTTGGTCACAAACAGGGCAATCCAACGGGTGGTTGATCAAAAGGAATTCCGTTACCGATTTTCTAGCATCTTGAACTCTTTCAGAAGCAGTACTGTTCACTTCCATTCCGTCCATACAACCTGTTACACAAGATGCCATCAATTTTGGCATTGGTCTTGGATCGGCATCGCTACCTTTTGCAACTTCAACCAAACAACAACGGCATTTTCCGCCACTGCCTTTTAATTTAGAGTAATAGCACATCGCTGGCGGAACAGATTCTCCTCCAATCATTCTAGCAGCCTGAAGGATGGTGGTCCCTGGTTCTACTTCTATACTTTGACCGTCTATTGTTACTTTCATTTTGTATATTCTTTGAATGTTTTAAAGTTTATCTCAACTTCTCAACTTTCTACTAATAATTAAACCTCTAATTTAGTTACCAAATGTCTCACCTTTTCAAAAGGCTCCGCCACAAAATGGTCTCTGTTTTTAATTTTTTCTGGGAAACGGATGTGGTATTCAAATTCTTCCTTGAAATGACGAATAGCTGCTGCAACTGGCCAAGCCGCTGCATCTCCTAACGGACAAATCGTGTTTCCTTCGATTCTGCTCTGGATGCTCCAAAGTAATTCTATATCTTCTTCACGGCCGTGACCGTTTTCAATTCTGTGCAATACTTTTTCCAACCAACCTGTTCCTTCACGACAAGGCGAACATTGTCCACAGCTTTCGTGGTGGTAGAATCTTGAGAAATTCCAAGTGTTTCTAACAATACAAGCTGTATCATTATAAACAATAAATCCTCCAGAACCCAACATTGAACCTGTTGCGAAACCACCATCTGATAAAGATTCATAACTCATCAAACGGTCTTCGCCATTGGCTGTCTTGTAAATTAAATTTGCTGGTAAAACAGGAACAGATGAACCTCCAGGGACAAAAGCTTTCAAAGGTCTGTCGTCTATCATTCCACCCAAATATTCATCAGAATTCATAAATTCGTGAACACTTAATCCCAATTCAATTTCGTAAACCCCTGGATTTTTAATATGTCCTGAAGCAGAAATCAGTTTTGTTCCAGTAGAACGTCCGATTCCGATTTTCGCATAATCAGCACCAGAATTGTTTACAATCCACGGCACTGCTGCAATAGTCTCCACATTGTTTACTACTGTTGGATTTGCCCAAAGTCCTGAAACTGCAGGAAACGGTGGTTTGATACGAGGATTTCCTCTTTTACCTTCCAACGATTCAATAAGTGCAGTTTCTTCTCCACAGATATAAGCTCCACCACCAATTTGAACGTATAATTCCAAATCGTATCCCGAACCCAATATGTTTTTACCCAACCAACCAGCATTTTTCGCTTCGGCAATGGCACGTTCTAAAATTTTATAGACCCACATATATTCTCCACGGATATAGATGTAGGATAAATTGGCTCCCAATGCATAACTTGAGGTAATCATTCCTTCTATCAAAAGGTGCGGGATATATTCCATCAAGAACCTGTCCTTGAATGTTCCAGGTTCAGATTCATCGGCATTGCAAACCAAATGTCTTGGCTTTCCTGATTTTTTATCAATAAAACTCCACTTCATTCCGGCAGGAAATCCTGCACCACCACGACCACGAAGTCCAGAAGTTTTTACTTCTTCCACCACTTCATCAGGAGTAAGGGTTTTCAAGGCTTTTTCTACAGAAGCATAACCACCTTCACGACGGTATACTTCGTAGGTCTTGATTCCCGGGACATTGATTTTATCTAATAATATTTTTTGTGACATATTATTTATCGTGTAAAGTAATCTTGTTATCTCTGCAATCTACTATCAGTTGGTCGATTTTTTCGGGTGTTAAATGCTCCTGATAAAAATCGCCTAATTGCATCATTGGAGCATAACCACAAGCTCCAAGGCATTCCACACCGCGAACTTCAAACATTCCGTCTTGAGTTGGTTCTCCCACTTTTACACCTAATTTCTCGCAGGTATAATCCATCAGATTTTCAACACCTCTCAAACAACAAGGAGAAGTTTGACAGAATTCAAACATATATTTACCAATCGGTCTTCTGTTGAACATAGTATAAAAACTCACTACTTCATAGACTTCCACAGGTTTTATATGCAATATCTCGGCTACTTTGTCTTGCAATTCTATACTCAACCAGTTGTCGTGAGCATCTTGCACTTCGTGAAGCACAGGAAGTAAAGCTGATTTTCTTTTATCCTCTGGATAATGGCTGATCAGTTCATTGATGCGGGTCATCAAAGCTTCTGTGATATTTATTTCTTGTGTATGATGTGTTCTTTCCATTGTTAATTTTAGATTTTAGATTTTAGATTTTAGATTTTTCAATCTGAACTCTGAAATCTACATTCTGCAATTCTAAATTTTTAAGCGTCTAATTCTCCTGCAATTACATTCAAACTTGATAAGGTTGCAATGGCATCCGAAAGCATTTGTCCTTGAACCATTTCATTAAAAGCTTGGTAGTAAATAAAACAAGGTCTTCTAAAATGCAATCTGAAAGGAGTTCGGCTTCCGTCTGTAATCAAATAAAAACCTAATTCTCCGTTTCCGCCTTCTACAGGATGATATACTTCTGTTACTGGAACCGGAATTTCTCCCATTACAATTTTAAAGTGATAAATCAATCCTTCCATTGTGTTGTAAACATCTTCTTTTGGAGGAAGGTAATAATCTGGAACATCTGCGTGAAATGGTCCTTCCGGCATTTTTGCCAAGGCTTGTTTGATGATTTTCAAACTTTCCCAAACTTCACCATTACGAACGCAAAAACGATCGTACGTATCGCCTGATTTTCCAACAGGAATATCAAATTCGAAATCTTCGTAAGAACTATAAGGTTGCATCACGCGAATGTCATAATCAACTCCTGTCGCTCTCAAGTTTGGCCCTGTAAAACCATAACTCATTGCTTTTTCGGCAGAAATTGGTCCAACATCAATCGTTCTGTCCATGAAAATCCTGTTTCTAGTAAGCAGATTTTCAAATTCTGACCAGATAGCTGGAAACTCTTCCAAGAAATCATCGATTTTTTTGAAAGCAAGCGGACTCCAATCTCTTTCGAAACCACCGATTCTTCCCATATTGGTTGTCAAACGAGCTCCACAAATCTCTTCGTAGATTTCATAGATTTTTTCTCTGTATTGAAATACATATAAGAATCCAGTCAAAGCTCCCGTATCAACACCTAAAACTGAGTTACAAATAATGTGATCGGCAATTCTCGCCAATTCCATTATGATAACCCTCATATATTGTACACGTTTTGGAACTTCTATATTCAATGCTTTTTCCAATGTCATCCACCAACCCATATTGTTGATAGGTGCCGAACAGTAATTCATCCTGTCCGTCAAAGGCGTGATTTGGTAAAAAGGTCTGTTTTCTGCAATTTTTTCGAATGCACGATGGATATAACCAACTGTCGCCTCGCCATCTATGATTCTTTCCCCATCCATTAAAAGGATATTCTGGAAAATTCCGTGGGTAGCCGGGTGAGTAGGGCCTAAATTCAGAATCGAAAGCTCGCTTCCGTCTTCATTTTGCCTCTGTTTGATGATATCGGCATATCGTAATTCTGGTGGTAATAATAAGTCTGACATTTATATCAATATTATTTCAGGTGCATTAGCAATTATCCGTTGTTCTTCCGAAAAATCGGTCGTCTTTGTCTGTTCTTCCGCCATCTTCGAGAGGAAATTCCTTACGCATTGGGAAAGAAGTCATCTCATCCATATTCAAGATTCTCTTTAATTGTGGATGACCTTTAAATATGATTCCATAGAAATCGTACGTTTCTCTTTCCTGCCAATTGGCACTCAAGAACAAACTTGTAACGGTATCTATTTCTGGGTTGTCAGCATTTAAAAAACATTTGATTCTGATTCTTATATTGTCTCTCCAGTTGTGCATATGATAAACAACTGCAAATTGCTTATCTGGGGTTGCATCTGGATAATGAATTCCACAAAGGTCGGTTAGGAAGTTGAAACGCAATGTAGCGTCGTCTCTTAAAAACTGCATTACTTCGATAATAGATTCTGAAGCTACTTCAAAAGCAAATATGTCGTGTTGTTGAACAAATTCGGTTACGATTGTATCGAATTTATCAACTAATTTTGTTTGTATAACGGAGGTTTCTAATGCCATTTATAATTACTTGATGTTATAAGAAGCCAATAATTCGGTGTATTCTGGGGAACTTCTTCGTCTAACGGATTCTGAACGAACTAAATCTTGCAATCTCATAATTCCGTCTAGAATTTGTTCTGGTCTTGGAGGACATCCAGGAACATAAACGTCAACTGGAATTACTTTATCAATTCCTTGCAAAACTGAATAAGTATCAAAAATCCCTCCAGATGAAGCACAAGCTCCAACGGCAATTACCCATCTTGGTTCGGCCATTTGTTCGTAAACCTGACGTAAAATAGGTGCCATTTTTTTAGCAATTGTCCCCATAACCAGTAGCATATCCGCCTGACGAGGAGAAAAACTCATACGTTCTGAACCGAAACGTGCCACATCATAATGAGAAGCCATTGTTGCCATAAATTCAATCCCGCAACAAGAAGTTGCAAAAGGCAGAGGCCAAAGTGAATTGGCACGAGCCATCCCGACAACATCACTCAGTTTTGTTGCGAAAAAGCCTTCTCCAGCAATTCCTTCTGGAGCATCTACTATATTTACTTTTGAATCACTCATTTGTATTGTTATTTTAAATTTTAAATGATGAATTATAAATTTTCTGCATCTTCATTCAAAATTTATAAATTCAAAATTTAAAATAATTTTTTATTCCCACTCCAATCCTTTTTTCTTCATCACGTAGAAAAAGCCTACCACAAGAAGAAACATAAAAATGCCCATTTTGGCCAATCCCATCCAGCCCATTTCTCTGAAATTCACTGCCCAAGGATACATAAAGATTACTTCGACATCGAACAAAACGAAAAGGATTGCTACTAGGAAATATTTTACAGAAAACGGCATACGTGCGTTTCCGACAGATTCGATACCGCACTCAAAATTCTTGTCTTTGTTTTTTGATGACCTTTTTGGACCTAGGAAACTAGAGCCAATAATGGTTGCCACTACAAATCCTACAGCTAGAACTAACTGCATTAAAATAGGAAAATAATCTAATTGGTCTGATTGCATAATGATATTTTTAGCCAAAAAATTTTGCTTACAAAGATAGGTTTCATCTATTTAAATCACAACCATAAAAAGCAATTTCGTTTTAACTATATCGTTGTAAATAGCTAATTTTTATTGATTATAAATAAGATGAAAAATTGCAGTTGCTTCAAATAAATTGGTTTTCTAGCGAGAATTTTTCTTTTAGAAAGAAGAAATGGGAGTAAATATTATCGATTGAGCCACCAAATAGAGCCGTTTAAAATCATCGCAAAACTTACCCATAAGAGGTAGGGAATGAACATATAGCCGGCTATTTTGTTCAGTTTATTGAATTTTACGAAGGTTTCGTAAATCATTAGCCAAAGGACTATAATTTCGATTAATGCCAATAATGGATTCATCAAACCAAAAAACAAAAACGACCAAAGCGAGTTTAAAGCCAGTTGAATGGCGAAAAAAATCAAGGCTGAACGGACTTCTTCTCTTTTGATTTCGATGAGATTCCAAACCAATCCTGCACCAATTCCCATCATTACATAAAGTGCTGTCCAAACCGGTGCAAAAATCCAATTTGGCGGATTAAAGCTCGGCTTTTCAATGGTAGGATACCAAGTTGTGATGCTCGACTGGGTTACAATTCCAGAAAAATAGCCAATCACGAGGCAAGTGGCAACCATTACTAATATTTTGGTGTATCTGTTCATAGTGGTAATTTTGCTCAAAAATAAACAATCTGCTTTAAAAAGTGATTCGTTTCTATAATCGAATTCTGTAATTGTTCAAAAAAGGTATCTTTGCAGAAAAAAACAAATGGTTGTTGCAAACGATTTTATTCCGACAAATTATTCTTCGTCCATCGAAAAAGGAACTTTCAAATGGAGTGCCCCAAGTAATATTGCTTTGGTAAAATATTGGGGTAAGAAGGAACATCAGATTCCTGCCAATCCGTCCATCAGTTTTACTTTGAATAATTGCAAGACCATCACTGAATTATCTTTTGAAAAGAAATCAGTTGCATCCAATGAATTTTCGTTCGATTTGCTTTTTGAAGGACAACCCAAAGAAGATTTCAAGCCAAAAATCCAGAAATTCTTTGAAAGGGTTTTGGTTTATTTGCCATTTTTGAAGGAGTATCATTTTACGATTGACACTCAAAATACTTTTCCACACAGTTCAGGAATTGCATCTTCAGCTTCTGGAATGTCGGCTTTGGCGATGAATTTGATGTCTTTAGAAAAATTATTGAATCCCGAAATGACAGAGCATTATTTTTATCAGAAAGCTTCTTTTTTAGCAAGATTAGGCTCTGGAAGTGCTTGTAGAAGTATAAGAGGAAGTGTCGTAGAATGGGGAAATCACGCTGAAATTTCAGGAAGTTCCGATTTGTTTGGCGTTATATTTCCGACCAAAATCCATAGCAATTTCCAGAATTTTCAAGATACGATTTTATTGGTTGATAAAGGTGAAAAGCTGGTTTCAAGTACAGTTGGCCACGATTTGATGCACGACCATCCTTTTGCCGAAAGGCGATTTGAACAAGCCCACGAAAACTTGTCCAAAATAAAAGCCATTTTAGAAAACGGAAACCTGGAAGATTTTATCAAAATAGTTGAAAGCGAAGCCTTGACTTTGCACGCGATGATGATGACTTCAATGCCTTATTTTATTCTGATGAAACCCAATACGCTGGAAATTATTAATAAAATATGGAAATTCAGAAATGAAACTCAAATTCAGGTTTGTTTTACGTTAGATGCTGGAGCAAATGTCCACGTTTTATATCCCGAAAAGGTTAGCGAAAGCGTTTTGCAATTTATTAAAGATGAATTGGTTGGCTATTGTCAAAATCGGCAGTATATTTGCGATGTAATTGGAAATGGTGTGGAGCAATTGAAATAAATTGTATCTTTATATTAAATTTTGCAGAAATGGACATTCAATTCGAAAAAAAAGAGCTTCTGAAATTATTGGCGGAAACCGAAAATCCATCAATAATCAAGGCTGTTAAGAAGATTTTTCAAAAAGAAAAAAAAGATTTTTGGGAGGAATTGACGGATGAACAGAAGGAAGCGATAGAGGAAGGCCTAGAAGATTTTAGACAGGGAAGGGTTGTTTCTTATGAAGAAATGAAAAAGGAATTTGGTCTTTTATGAGAGAACTTACTTTTTCCAAAAGAAGTATTAACGAAATTAGAGCAATTTCAGAATATATTGAGGCTAAATTTTCTATCAGAATAAAAATGGAGTTTTTAGAAAAGTTGCAATTGAATTTGGATTACATTGCATCAAATCCTGAAAATTTTCAAAAAGCGGAATATGAAGACTTAAGAAAATGTGTAGTTACAAAACAAACAACAATTTTTTATAAGATTGCCAATAAAAATAAAATTCACATTGTTTCTGTTTTCGATACAAGACAAAATCCTAAAAAGATAAAAAAATAAAATAGCTAAATGAAAGGACCATTATTTTACTCAAAAATTTTACTCTTCGGAGAATACGGAATTATCAGAGATTCTAAAGGTTTATCCATTCCTTATAATTTTTACAACGGCGCTTTGAAAGGTGCTGATGTTTTGGACGAAGCTT
>Ga0247808_10000873_pt1 | contig 14599 bp, 14 predicted proteins | sample UWRJL089202R1_FD_179914 | JGI IMG/M metagenome (GOLD analysis project Ga0247808, IMG submission 179914) | Plant litter microbial communities from Arlington Agricultural Research Station in Wisconsin, United States - UWRJ-L089-202R-1 | ecosystem: Environmental > Terrestrial > Plant litter >... | reverse complement strand
GGCATCGCCGCCATTCGTCGTACCGGGTCCACCGTCGAGTACATGGGCGTGATCGCCGAGACGGAGTCGCCGTCCTTCCTCACGCGCGCCGGCGACGTGCTCTACGCCGCGGGGGAGAGTGGACCGTCGGTGTCTGCCTTCCGTATAACCGGAACCTCCCTGGAGCCGCTCGGCGTCCAGGCGGCCGCGGGAACCAACCCGTGCAGCCTCACCGTGGTCGACACCCTTCTCATCGAGGCCTGTTATGGCGACGGTGCGATCGGGGTGCATCGACTCGACGAGAGTGGTGCGCCCGGCCGCGTCATCCAGACCCTGAACGACTTCGGCAACGGACCCCACCGGGCGCAGGATGGCCCCCATGCCCACGACGCGCTGCGTGTGGACGAGACAACGGTGCTCACAACGGACCTCGGTACCGACCGTGTGCACATCCACACCATCACCGCCGAGGGGCTCACCCGCACCGGTTCGCTCGACCTGCCCGCGGGAACCGGGCCCCGCGACCTGGTGCTTCACTCATCCGGCGCCGTCTGGGTGCTCGGCGAGCTGAGTAACGAGATCCTTGTGCTGGTCCGTGACGGTGAGACGTTTGTTATCGACTCGCGGGTTACTTTGCCGGGCGCGAAAGCGGGCGACCACTCCGCCGCGATGGCCGTCATTGCCGACCAGCGGTTTGTCTACGTTGGGCACCGCGGGACCAACACGTTATCGGTCGCGTCCGCCGACACCACCGGTCGGCTCACGCCCATCACAAGCGTCCCCTGCGGTGGGGACTGGCCGCGCCACGCGACCGTGGACGGGTCATACCTACACGTCGCAAACCAGCTCTCGAGTACCGTCTCGACGTTCAGCCTCGCCGACAACGGCATCCCCACCCTGCTCGGATCCATCGCCGTTCCCTCGCCGACCTACCTTCTCGTCAACGTCGACGCGTAGACCACGGGCGCCCGTCAGTTCAGGTAGGCGCGGAGTTCTTCTTCGACTCCGAGTCCCTGCCAGCTTGAGCTGACGTGCACCTCGCCTCCGGGCATCAGCAGATACCCGACCGCGCGAATGCCGCTGTAGGCGACAACAATCGGGTGCTCCACGTCGAGCAGCCGCGCCACGAGCGCCCGACGGCGGTTCTCGGCCCGCGCCAGGGTTGATCCGCCGAGCATGCCAGCAAGCAGCCGCGGACCCCGCCGCTCGATCTCGTCCACCAGCGGCCACAGCCGGTCCGCGTCCGCCGGAGTCGCAACACGCACAAGATACTCGCCCATCCTCGAACGGTAGCGCGTCGATTTGGTGTGAGCGAATCTTTTGGTAGTCTTACAGAGCTGAATTCAGCGGTTACAACAATCCTCGATAGCTCAATTGGCAGAGCAACGCACTGTTAATGCGTAGGTTCTTGGTTCGAGTCCAAGTCGAGGAGCTAAGCCCCCGGCCCTCCACGGCCGGGGGCTTTTTTATGCCCTTTTTCGCATACATCCCCGGTATTTCCGCCATATTGCTGGGCCATCGCGGATCGTCTCTACTCCCCAGGGAGTACAGACGTCGGTCGGATCGATGGATGACGCGGGCTCACGCCACCACGTACGATCGAGAAATGCCGTTCCCGGGCGACGCCTTCGACCCCGACCGGGATGCCGGTTCTGCTGGCGCCACGCCCGGGCGACGGATGACGACACGTGCGAGACTACTTTTTCCCGTAATTTTCTGTCTGCTCGTCCAGGTACCGAGCGTGTTCTTCCACTGGAACAACCGGCGCTTCGGGGTAGCCACCGACGCGCCCGGTCCGCTCGTCGCCGTCGAACTGGCACTGAACATCGCCGGCCCGCTCGCGCTCCTCGCCGCGCGCCGGTACCCGGGTCCTGTCGTCGCGGCCGTCGCGCTGTGTGCCGTCGCCGATCTTTTTGTCGACGGGGGCAACGTTGGGCCCCCGTTTATCGCGCTCGGCTTCGCCATTGTGGGCGCCGTGGTGCGTGGCGCACGAATCTGGGCGTGGACGTCGGTGGCCACCGCCTGGCTGGTGTGCCTGAGCCTTGCGAGCCTGCTCGGTACAAGCTGGCCCGCGTACCGCGTGGTGTTCACCACCGTGGGTGTGGTGATCCTGCTGGGGCTCGCCGAATCCGTACGCAGCCGTCGGGATCGATTCGCTGCCCTCCGCCGTGTTGCAGACGAGCGCCGCGCGAGTGACCTGCAGGCCGAACGCGTGCGCATCGCCCGCGAACTACACGATGTGCTCGCCCACTCGCTCAGCCAGATCAACGTGCAGGCCAGTGTGGGGCTTCACCTAGCGGACGCCCAACCGGCCCAGGCGCGCACTGCTCTCGCGAATATCAAAGAGAGCAGTAAATCCGCTCTCGATGAAGTGCGCAGTGTGCTCGGGATGCTGAGGTCCGACGTGACCGCGGATGCGGCGCCCCTTCTCCCCGAACCCGACCTCGCCCGGCTCCCGTCCCTGATCGCGTCCGTGCGGGCGCAGGGGCTCGATGTGACGTTCACCGGATCCGGGACAGATGGATCGCTGCAGGACTCGATGGGCGACGATGTTCCGCCCGCGACTCAGCTTGCGCTCTACCGGATTGTGCAGGAGTCGCTCACCAACGTGATGCGGCACGCGGGCGCAACGCAGGCCCATGTCGACCTGCGGGAGAGCGGCGGCCTGTATACCGTCACCGTGGCGGACAACGGACAGGCCGGGTCCTTGCCCGCTCGTGAGGGGCGCGGCCTGTTGGGTATGCGCGAGCGCGCCGAACTCCTCGGCGGCACCCTCGAGGTGGGCCCCGGAGCAGAAGGTGGGTTTACAGTGACCGCGCGGATACCGTTGGCGCGCGTCATCCATCGCAGTGCGAGTGACCGAAGCACGAATGAACGAAGCACGAATGAACGCAGCACGAATGAACGCAGTGCGAATGAACGAAGCACGAGCGAACGCACCACCAACGGAGAGGCAGCGAAACCATGATCCGAGTGGTGATTGCCGACGACCAGCAGTTGATTCGGGCGGGGTTCCGTAGCCTGCTGGAATCGGAGCCCGACATCGACGTGGTTGGCGAGGCTGCGACTGGCGAGGCGGTCGTAGAACGGGTCGCGGAGTTGCGGCCCGACGTTGTGCTGATGGACATCCGAATGCCGGACGGCGACGGGCTCTGGGCGACCGAGCAGATTGTGGCAGATCCGCTTTTGGCCGGCACCCACATTGTGATCGTGACCACGTTTGAGCTCGACGAGTATGTTGCGCGGGCGATTCGGGCAGGAGCCAGTGGGTTCCTGGTGAAGGACACCGAACCGGTTGAGCTGATTCGCGCGGTGCGGGTTGTTGCCGCGGGGGACGCCCTGCTCAGCCCCAGCGTCACCCGGCGCCTGCTCGAACGTGTGGGTGGGACACTGCGGGATGTTCCCGACAGCGCCCGGCTCGGGGTGCTGACCGAGCGAGAACGCGAAGTGCTGGGTCTTGTGGGGCTGGGGCTCACCAACGAGGAGATCGGGCGGGACCTGTTCCTCAGCCCGTTGACGGCGAAGACCCATGTCAGCCGGATCATGTCCAAGCTTGCCGCCCGCGATCGGGTGCAGCTTGTGGTGATCGCGTACGAAACGGGGATGGTTACGCCCGGGACTCCGCCGCCAGCGCGGTGACTCCGGTGGCAGTAGGTGTGCCGATGGGGGTGCTCCAGCGGGAGTAGCAGATCCACTCCCGGCGGCAGATTCGCGCGGGGGCTCGGACCGTAAGGCTGGAGTCATCGGGTTCCGCCGGAACCCCTTGTCACCGATTGGATCCTCCCATGACTTCCACCCTTGCTCTGCAGGGCTCTGCGCTTCACGACGTTGCGCTCCAAAGCCTCGCGCTTCACACCAATGGTCCCTGGGCTTCCGGGTTCGGGTTCCTGTTTTTTCTTATCCCGCTGTTCTGGATCGGCCTCTTTTTTCTGATCGCCGCATTTGTCGGGCGCCGCTGGCGTCGCGCCGGATGGGGTGACGGGCAGGCGCCGTGGGCACAGAGCTCCCGCGGTGCCGAAACGACCCTCGCGGAACGCTTCGCGCAGGGCGATATCGAGGAGCAGGAATACCGCGCCCGGCTCGAGGTTTTGCGCGCAAACGGGGGCTCCGAGCGGCCAAAACGCTAGCAGGATAGTCTTCCTCTGGGCCAAATCCGGCCCAGGGGGAGAAAACTGTGGTCACCTGGCTGGACGAGAACTCGGCCGCGCTATACCCGGTGCTTGTTGTTGCCGGCGCTGTGTTGCTCGTGGTCGCCCTGGTTCTTCTTGCGCTGTGGTTGCGGTCCCGCCACCTTCGCGTGCAGGCACGCCTCGATCGTGAGGATGCTGAGCTCGACCTGATCGACGTCGAACTGGCGCTCGCCGAGCAGACTGCGCGGCTCCGCATCATCCGGGAACTCCACGAAATCAGCGTGCACAACGTCTCGAGGATGGTGCGCGAGGCGGAGGGCGTGCGGTACTCCGCCGAGACAGACCCGACGGCCGCGCTGCGCTCCGTTGGTCTTATCGAGACAGCCGCCCGCAGCTTGCTTGCTGACCTGCGCCGGGTCATGACCGTGGTGGCGGAAGGTGGCATCGACGCCGACGCTCCCGCCCGACTCGATGACATTGGTGACTTGTTCGACGCGATGCGTCGCGACGGATTGCGCATCACGGTCGAGGAGAGCGGCGACCGATTCGACCTTGTTCCCGGTGCTGAGCTCGCGGTGCATCGCATCCTGCGGGAGGCCCTGGGCAACTCGCTCGACCACGGTGGCGAGGGCACTGAGGTGCTCATCACCGTCACCTGGACAGAGGAGGGCCTCCGCGTTCTTATCGCCGACGACGGCGAACGCTCTCGTGTGCGTAACGAGGGGCGCGATCCCAACCGGGTATCCCGCGGACGCTCCTACAACGAGGAGGAGAACCTCGCCGCGCTGACGGGCGTCGCCTCCGGGTCATCCATCACAGAGATGCGCGAGCGTGCCGAACTGTTCGGTGGAGTTTTTGAGGCGCGCGCGGTGCCCGGTGTGGGGTTCTCCGTCTCTGTGGTGTTCCCGGCGCTCCGCTTCGACAACGGAGTGCACGGCGTCAACCTCTAAAAGGGTCCACGTCTCGCACAGTCAATCTCGAAGTCAGTCGTCGCTGACCTAGTCCTCGAGGTTGTCGACGCCGGGCATCCAGCTGAGTCCGGGTTTTCCCCATCCGCTCTTACGAATCGCCTTCGTGGCCGCCTTGGAGTGGGCGTGCTCGAGACGGTCGACGTAGAGGATGCCACCGAGGTGGTCGAACTCGTGCTGGAAGATGCGAGCGAGCCAACCCTCCGCACGGATCTCGAAGGGCTCCCCATCGATGTCCACGGCGCGTAGGATCGCCAGGTTCGACCGCAGCAGCGGGTAGCGCTCGCCGGGAACGGAAAGGCACCCTTCGGAGTCATCGTCTTCGTCGGCCTCGCCCACCGGGGGAGGGCTGATCCAGAGCTCGGGGTTGATCGCAGTGCCGCGCCACGTGACACCCGCGTCATCCACCCAATTAAAAACAAACAGACGCTGGCCCACCCCGACCTGTGGTCCGGCAAGACCAACGCCGGGCGCGGTCTCCATCGTGTCGAACATGTCGTCGACGAGGGTGCGCAGGGCGTCATCAAAATCGGTGACGGGCACAGCGGGGGAGTGCAGGACGGGATCGCCTGTGATGAGAATCGGAAGTACGGCCATTCACACAGGTTATCGGGCAGCGAGCAGGTAGATTCGACCCGTGCCGCCCGATTTTGCCGACCTCGCCGACCAGATCTCCCTCTCGCCGTACCAGGCGATTGGTATCCCTATTGCGCTCGTCGGCGCGATCTTCCTCGCTCTCGGCGCGCAGTTCCAACACCGTGGTGTGGGGAAGGTGGATGCCGCGTCGGGCGCCACCGGTCAGCGCGGGCTCAGCCCACGCCAGCTCGTCTCTCTGCTGCGGCGCCCGTCATGGGTTGTCGGCACGTTGATGCTCGGACTCGCCATTGTGTTGCAGCTCACCAGCCTCTATTTCGCCCCGCTCATTGTGGTGCAGCCGCTGGGCGCCGTCGCGCTCGTGATTACCGCGGTGGTGAACGCACGCGTCAGCAAGGTCAAACTCGACGCCATCTCGATTCGGGCCATTGCGTTCTGTGTCGGGGGCGTCGCCCTCTTTGTCACCGTTGCCGCGGTCAACGCTGAGTCGAAACCGATTACTGAAACTCAGCTGCTGACCGTACTGCTGATCCTCGCAGTGGTGCTGATCGGCTTCGCAGTGGTGTTCGGGTTTCTCCGTCACCGCATCACAGCGATTTTCTACATTGTCGGTGCTGGCATCCTGTTCGGTTTTGTCGCCACCCTCGCGAAGGTTGTGATCGACCGCATCAAAACGCTGGTTGTCACGGAGACCGCGATCTCGGCGTCCGAATGGCTTACCGTGCTCTGCGTTGTTGGCCTGATTGCTGCGAGCGCACTGGGCTCGTACTTTGTGCAGACCGCCTACTCGTCGGGGCCGCCCGACCTCGTTGTCGCAGGTCTCACGGTCATCGACCCGGTCGTCGCCGTGACCATCGGTGTGATCGTTCTCGGCGAGGCTGCGTCCGCACCCGTCTGGGCGATTTTCGCCTTTGTTCTCGCGGGCGCACTCGCGATCTACGGAGTACTGCAGCTCGCGAAACACCACCCCGCGACAAGCCGGTAGACGAGTCGCTAAGGTACCGTGGATCAACGCCGTCCACTCCTCCGCATCGTCCATCACGACCTGCCGCCGCAACCACAGCAGCAACCAATTGCAAGGGATTCTCCAACTTGACTGATGCATCGCAGGACGCGGCACAGCCCACTCGACCGCTCAAGATCGTTATCGGTGCCGACACCTTTGCGCCCGAGATTAACGGTGCTGCGACGTTCGCCGCGCGGCTGTCCGCCGGTCTCGCCGCCCGTGGGCACGAGGTGCACATGGTCGCTCCTGCCGCGACGACGCGGAAGCACGGAGTCTTCCAGGAGACGCACGAGGGTCAGCAATTCACGGTGCACCGCCTGTTCAGCATGCGCTGGTACCCGCACCCGTGGCTGCGTTTTGCCATCCCGTTCCTCATCGAGCAGAACAGTGCAAAGATCCTCGACGAAGTGAAGCCCGACGTAGTGCACTTCCAGTCGCACATCATCATCGGCCGAGGACTGGCCAACCAGGCAACAAAGCGCGGGATCCGGGTCATCGGAACAAACCACTTTATGCCCGAGAACATGCTCGAGTTCACCCTGATCCCCAAGCGATACCAGGCCGCAGCGATCAAGGCAGCCTGGGCAGCGGCGGCCCGAACGTTCGGCCGTGCGGAAGCTGTCACTACCCCTACGCGCAAAGCTGCCGACTTTCTCGAGGCCAACACCCGCCTGCGCGGTGTGTACGCAATCTCCTGCGGTATCGAGGCCAGTCACTACACACCGAACTTCGAACCACGCACCGAGAACCTCATCGTGTTTGTGGGGCGCATCACGGGCGAGAAGCAGCTCGACAAGCTCGTCCGCGCGTTTGCGAAGCTCGACAAGTCGCTCAACGCGAAACTGGAGCTCGTCGGCGGAGGAGACCAGGAAGGGAACCTCAAGTCGCTCGCGACCTCTCTGGGAGTTCGGCACCGAATCCACTTCGCTGGCTACGTCGAGGACGAATACCTCAAGAATGCCCTCACTCGCGCGACTGTGTTCGCTATGCCGTCCATTGCGGAGCTACAGAGCATCGCGACCATGGAAGCCATGGCGTCCGGACTCCCCATCGTGGCGGCCAACGCTATGGCGTTGCCTCACCTCGTTCACGACGGCGAGAACGGGTTCCTTTTCGAACCTGGCGACGTTGATGAACTTGCGGCCCGCCTCACCGATGTGCTGACCATGCCTGAAGAGGAGCTGCAGCGCTTCAAGCGCGAAAGTCTCAAGGTGGTGGAGGCGCACGACATTCAGCGCACTCTCGACACATTCGAATCGTTGTACCGCGGGGACATTGTCAGCGACACGATTATGGAGCCTGCTCCCGAGCCGTCAAAGTCTGCTTGGCGCGAGCGCCTGTCGAAGCTACGCGACAACGACTGATTGGCCGAGTGACAGGCTGACCCGCCGACCGCGTGCAGCGCGGGTGGACGAGCGTTGAGGCTGTATCGTAAGGGTGCCCGGTTCGAAGGATTCGGGATGCCGCGTGGCGAACCTTCGGGGAAACGCGCGGTATGGGGCGGTAGCTCAGCTGGTTAGAGCAGCGGACTCATAATCCGTCGGTCATGGGTTCAAGTCCCATCCGCCCTACTGTGTGATGTCTCATTACATTGTGAAAGGCTGAACCCCGGTGACGGGGTTCAGCCTCTTGTTGTTTGCGCTGGCCGAAGCCAACCTGTCTCGACGGCTCCAAGAATTGGACTCGTGTCGACGATGTCTTCAAGTCTGACTTCGATCGCAAGGTGGCGTACCGCGGGCCGGGGTTCCTAGCGCGTCGTGAGGTACTCCGCGGCGGCGACTTGCAACTCGAGCTCGATGGTGGCGAGTGAATCGAGTGCGGCGATCGCGTCGGCCTGCGCGCGTGCCTGGGAACGGTAGCTCTCATCGTCGAGCACTGCACGGACCGCGGTGGCGACGGCAGGCGGAGTTGGCCGGCCGGTTCGAAGGTTTACTCCGACGCCCGACCACTCAACGCGCGCGGCGACCTCCGGTTTGTCTTCGGTGTCGCCGGCGATCACGATGGGCACCCCGTAGCTGAGCGCCTGCTGCACCCCGCCGAAACCGCCGTTGGAAACGAAGACGTTAGTGAGGGGCAGCAGCCGGTCGTACGGCAGATACTCGGCGACGCGGGCATTCAACGGCAGCGTGCCTAGGCCACGGATGTCCCGGCCGCCGGTTGAGACAACGACCAACACATCCATGTCCGCGAGTGCGGCGATCGTGGGGACAACGAGCTTGCCCAGGTCAAGGTTGTCGATTGTGCCCTGCGTGACGTGCACAACGTGGCGCGCGGCGGCGAGGTCAGTCCACCACTCCGGCAGGGGACTGTCGGCTCCGGCGGGAATCACCGGCCCCACAAAAGCAGTATTCATGGCGAGATCGCTGCGCGGGTACTCGAAATCGACCGCGTTCAGCTGCAGGAAGCGGTCGAAAGCGCTTGAGATGTCCATGATGAAGTGGTCGAGCGGCGCCCGCCCCAATTCGGCGAAGGCCCGCTGGCCGGCACGCTGCGTGTCGCGGAACAGTACCCGATGGGCGACGAAGTTGAGGACACGGTTGCGCAGGCGAGCGAGCGGGCCGGATGACGGCAGCATCCCGGTCCCGTAGGGCGCGACGTCGCGGCTCGACTGGCTCAACGGCGTCACACCAACGGCGAGCACGGGCACGCGAGACCCTGGAGGGGATTGCAACAGCGGGGCGACCCCCGCAAAAGCGTTGTCGACGATAATCGCGTCGATTGGTTCGTCGGCGAGGATGCGCTCCACTGCCCGAAACTGCGCGGGAATGGTGCGCACGAAGATCGACTGGATGTCGTACTGCGCCCGTGCGAGACCGCGATAGTTGTCGCGGTCAGGGAGGAAGGTCTCGGCGTTCCGATCGTCGAAGTCGGCGAGGCCATCGAGTGCGCGAAACTCCATTCCCCGGTCGGTCACGGCCTGCGCGAAGCGTGAACCGGTGAGCATCAGTACGCGGTGCCCACGCGAGACCAGATGCTGGCCGATCGTCGCGAGTGGCGAAAAGTGCCCATGCACGGGTGTGCTGCAGAGAAGGTAGGTGCGCTTGGCCTGAGAATCGGTTTCGCTCATGGTGGTGCTCCGTTCGGATCACCCCACGGTAGGGCAGCCGGGCAAAATGCTGCGAGCCCCGAAACAGGGGGCTCGGGCGACCGAACACCTTCCTGGTCGCCGTTCGACTGCACACACTGGACGGCGTGGCCACGCTGCACCGCGCCCGGCGGTCCTGCGCGGTGAAGTGACGTCGGCGAAATATGGCCGACACGTTGGCTGCGTAGGGTGGTTGTGCGTCGCATCGAGTTGCTTGCGACCGTCGCCCGTCTAGGAGTACCGATGACCGATTCGTTTGCCACCAGTGTTTCCGCCGAACTGCCGGCGTGGCTCGTCGCTGAACTCGACACCTATACCGGCCCGCTCGACACGCATAACGAGCGGATGGCACTGGTCCACAAACTCGCTGCACGCAACTGGCGTGAAGGTAACGGCGGACCGTTCGCGGCCATCGTGGTCGACCGCACCACAAACCTCATCGTGTCGATCGGAGTCAACGTCGTCCTGAGCTCGGGGCTTTCTGCCGGGCATGCCGAATTTATGGCGCTGTCTCTCGCGCAGAAACGCCTCGGCGGCTGGGACCTGGGCGCGTCGAACGCGCAAGATCTCGAACTCGTTGTCAACTGGCGCCCGTGCATCATGTGTTACGGATCGTTGATCTGGTCAGGCGTCAAGCACCTGGTGATCGCCGGTGATGGCCTCGAGCTCGAACGGCTCAGCGGCTTCGACGAGGGACCGATTCCCGGCGGGGATTGGAAACGCGAGTTGGAGGCCCGCGGCATCAGCGTCACCATGGACGTGCTGCGCGACAAGGCAATCGCGGTCTTCGCCGAGTACGGCGAGTCGAAATCGATTGTCTATAACGCGCGGGGGACAGGGTCTCGTAACTAGGGTTGGGCCACGTCATCCGCCACGGAAGGGCACCATGAAACTCACGTTTATCTACACCCCAACGTCCGACCTTGGTAAGTCAGCGCAGTTCTATTCCCAGACGCTCGGGCTGAACGAACGGTGGCGTGAAGGCGATGACACAATTGCGTTCGCACTCCCGGACAGCGATGTGCAACTCATGGTGAGCACCTCGCCGGGCGCGCCGGGTCCCATGTATCTTGTGCCCTCAGTGGCGGAGGGGATACGCGCGCACCCCACGATCGAGATTGTCGCGCCAGCCGAAGACATTCCGGGTGGGGCGGTTGCTGAACTCCTCGACCCGTCCGGCACTTCGTTTTATGTGTTTGATCAGTAGCGACTTAGACAAAGTGCGCGCCGCTTCGACTACGTGAGTCTTTGACTCGCCCCGCGGGCAGGGTGCGTGGGCAGTGCCATCCGAGGCGCGGTGTTTCTAAACTGGGCGCATGACCGACACGCAGAATTCAGAGTCATTCAGCCCAGAAGAAAAGAAAGCCATGCGCGCTCGCGCGAAGGAGCTAAAAGCGGCGGCCGGCAAAGAAGACGACGCTGCCGCCCAGGCGGCAGCGATCAATGCGCTCTCGGAGGACGAACGCGAACTCGCCGAGCGAATCCGCGCGACGGTCACCGCCTCGGCCCCGCACCTTGATCCGAAGACCTATTACGGATTCCCGGCCTGGGCACGCGACGGAAAAATCGTGTGTTTCTTCAAGCCGAAGTCGAAGTTCAAGGTGCGTTACTCGACGTTCGAGTTCGACACCGCTGCAACGCTTGATGACGGGGCTGTGTGGGCGACGGCATTCGCTGTGCACAACGAAATGACGGATGCGGACGTGGCGATGCTTGCCGCACTCGTGGTCAAAGCGGCGGGCTAAAACGCGGTCGGTGCTTCCGTCGAATGCCTGAGAGAATTCATCTAGGTGCGTCATACGGGAATGGATGCCACCCGTAAACCGTGCCTGTTGAAGTGGGCACTAAGAGGAATGGCATCGTATGTCCGAAGCAGTTCAGGATAGCGACGGACGTCGAGCGCACTACGCGGAGTTCTACGGTCTTCGGGACGTCCCTAGCAGTGGGTTTGGCATCGTGGCCGGCAATTGCCAGGCCGAGAGCCTTCGCATTGTGCTTGACCGCGGCGCTATGCCGTGGGTCCGAATGCCCGCGATCCACGAGCTGGTCGATACGGATATCCCTCATCTGAACAGGGTGCTCGCTCAGGCTACAGTTCTTGTGTCCCAGCCCATCCAGGACAACTACCGGGGGCTGCCCATCGGCACACGCAACCTCGTCGAGGCGCTGAAACCGGGTACCGCGACCGTAATTATGCCGGTCATTCGGTTCGCCGGTCTGTACCCGACCCACGTCATCATCCGTCCGCCGTCCGACCCGTCCCTCTCCCCGCCGATCGTCGCCTACCACGACCTCCGCACGCTGGTGGAAGCCGCCGACCGGCTGCATGGCCACACAACTTCGCTTCGTGAGATCACTCCGGCGATCGTTCGGACGATCGGGGACCGCTCCGTGGAGGAACTGCGATCTCGTGAAGCGCGGCATCGTACCGTGGTGGTGTCCGACCTGTTCGAGCGCCCCCGCTTCGACCAGATGCGGACCATCAACCACCCCGGAAACGCAGTGTGGACCGCATTGGCCACACGGGTGCGTGCCGAGCTGGACCACGAGCCAGTCACCGTCGAACTCGATCGGCAGATTCTTAACAACGTTCACGCTCCACGATCGGCGGTGGTAGCTGAAGCCTACGATCTGGCGGTTCCTGCGACGTCGGAGTGGGTGGTCGACGGGGTGGGTGTGACCGATGAGGTTGTGCGTGATGCACACCTCCGCTGGTACGAGCAGAATCCCGACGTCATCGATGCAGGAATCGCGCGCCATCGCCTCACCCTCGACACCATGGGGATCGCTCGATGACGTCGATGCCGTGGCTTGTAGAGATCGGGGACGAGTACCACGGTGTCGCGCGCTACTCGAGCCAGCTCGGGTCGCACCTCGCACTCGCGACGGGGTACAACCGGACTCTGGCGATCGAGACGCTTCCCGAGCTCACTGAAGGCCGTGTGCACGTTCACTTCACGGACCGCTTGTGGTCGTCATCCCCCGAGCTCGCAGCGGAACGCTTCGAACGCCTTGCGGCAACCGCAGCCGTCACCGTCACCCTGCACGACATTCCCCAGCCGTCGGACGGGCCAGTGAACCAGCGACGGCGGTCGGAGTGTTACCAACGCGTGGTCACGGCGGCCGCGGGAGTGGTTGTCAACAGCGAGCACGAGGCATCCCTCCTTGCCGTGTTCACGGGTACCGTGCCCGAGGTGATCCCGCTCCCCGTCGACATGCAGGAATCGCGTCTACGACTGGATCCGCTCGACGGTGATGTCGCCATCGTCGGTTACTTCTACCCCGGCAAGGGACACAGCGAAGCGGTGGATGCCGTGGCGCAACTAGGCCGTGCCTCCATCGGTGTCACGGCGCTCGGGAGAGCCTCGCCTGGCCACGAAGGCGACCTGGACGACCTCATCCTGCGCGCCCGGACGCAGGGGGTCAAACTCATTGCCACCGGGTTCCTCAGCGACGACATGCTGATGCACGCGTGCCGGGCTGCAAGTGTGCCGCTCGCTGCCCACCAACATGTTTCGGCCTCGGGATCGTTGGCGACATGGATCTCTGCCGGACGAAAGCCGCTCATTCCCAACACCCGGTATTCACGCGAAATGCTGGCGCTGCGGCCCGGTACGGCGACGCTCTACGAGCCGCCGATGCTCGCCTCCGCGATTGCGGCGGCGCTCGACGAACCCGAATCCACCTGGCTCGCGAGCGACGCACTCACCGGTCCCGACAGCACCGCCACCGCGCACCGGTACCTGGCGTGGTGGGAGACCATCGAATGGTGACGGGCCAGCCGATCGCAGGAAACGGATGGGATGAGCTCGACGGCGAATGGCCACAAGTGCCGCCCTCAGTATCAGTTGTCATCATCCACTACAACCAACAACGCGAACTCGACCGGACCCTCGCCGCGCTCGCCGTGCAGGACTATCCCGCCAGTTTGATCGAGATCGTTGTAATCGATGATGGATCGCCTGTGGCGCCAACTGTGCCACACGGTGTGCGCCTCGTTCGACAAGAAGACCACGGATTCCGCGCGGCCACCGCCCGCAATCTCGGGGCGAGCGAATCGACGGGCGACATCCTGTGCTTTCTCGATGCGGATACCGCGCCGGAACCACAGTATGTTCGGGAAATCACGCGACTTCCGTCCCTCGCACCCGACATCGTGACGGTCGGCCGCCGCCGTCACGCCGATTTCACCGCGAGCACGGCACCGGATGTGTCGGAGGCCGAAGCACTCGCGCTTCCCGCGCCGCGATGGCTCGACGAAGCGTACGAGCAGAGTCACAACCTCCTCGTCGCTGATAACAGCTCGTACCGATTTATCATCAGCGCCGTGCTCACCTGCAGCAGGGCATTCTTCAACGAGGTCGGCGGGTTCGACGAAACCTTTTTGGACTACGGGGGAGAGGACTGGGAGTGGGCGCATCGGGCGTGGCTCGCCGGGGGCCTTCTCGCCCATGTGCCGGCCGCGGTCGCGTGGCACGACGGGCCTGACTGGGGAAGCCGCGAACTCGACGACCCCGATAAGCGTGCGCGGAAAAACAGCGAAATGCTGGTTCTGTCGCGGGCCATCCCTGTGGGCGGTTCCCGTGGCCGAGCGGTACGTGGGCCCAAAGCGGACGTTGTCGCCGTTCTCAACTCTGCAACGTCGGCCGCCGCTGCGTTTATCTGCGTCGACTCGATACTGTCCTTGTTGCCGCATGCGACGTGTGTTGTGCCCCACAAGCGTGCGTCTGTCTTCGCGTTCGATGACCGAGTGCTTGATGCGTCGACAGCGCGCGCCTCCGAGACAATCAGCCACGCGCGGGTGCTCATTACCCTCGACACGGCAATGAGAGTCGAG
>Ga0247808_10000868_pt1 | contig 14630 bp, 10 predicted proteins | sample UWRJL089202R1_FD_179914 | JGI IMG/M metagenome (GOLD analysis project Ga0247808, IMG submission 179914) | Plant litter microbial communities from Arlington Agricultural Research Station in Wisconsin, United States - UWRJ-L089-202R-1 | ecosystem: Environmental > Terrestrial > Plant litter >... | reverse complement strand
AGTTGCTCTAATAACTCATGCACCCTGCGTGCATAATATTCTATACTCACTGCTTCTCCATACTCAGGAGAAGAATTCCCAAATCCAGGAAGATCCGGTACAATGACACGATAGCGTGAAGCGAGGTCTTGTGTATAATCACTCCAAATGGTATGGTCTTCGCAAAACCCGTGAACAAGCACTACGGCTTTACCTTTTCCAGCTTCATGATGAGAGAGCGTATCGTTTTTCATAGCGTAAAGTTAAAACTATTTAGGCATACAAGTCCCAAATGAATGCCAAATAAAAGCCTGTGTATTTGCCCCGGAATTTTGTTAACTTTATGACCTTAACGCTTTTTATGAAAATCTTACAAACAGCAGAACGCGTCTCTCCTACTGATCTATCAGACAACTATGTGTTTCAACGTTCCATTCTGGCCTACTACGAAGCAGCTAAACTGGTGCAGGGTGAAGTATTGGAGTTAGGAACAGGAGAAGGCTATGGCATTGAATTGCTTGCTCCCAAATCTACCCGCTACGTTTGCGCAGACAAGCATCAGCCGGGTGTCGATCTTAGCATTTATCCTAATGTGACCTTTAAGCAAACCTCTTTCCCACCATTGGATTTTGCTGACAACAGTTTTGATTTTGTCATTACCTTCCAGGTGATTGAACATATTCCGAACGATCATTTATATGTGAAAGAAATTTTCCGTGTATTGAAACCCGGCGGTAAATTGATTGTCACTACACCCAATAAAAAAATGTCCATCACACGCAATCCCTGGCATGTGAGAGAATATACCCTTCAGGAATTGGAAACGTTATTGCTGGAGTCTTTTCAATCGGTAGAGAAAAAAGGTGTTTCCGGAAATGCCAAAATCATGGAGTATTACAACAAGAACAAAGCATCCGTGCGCAAGATCACACGCTTTGATGTGTTCAATTTGCAATATGTACTTCCACGACAACTGCTGCAAATCCCTTATGATTTGTTGAACCGAATGAACCGCAAAAAATTATTGCAGAACAATACGGGGTTGGTTTCTGATATTAAAATGGATGATTACGCGGTGCAGGCTGCGGATGATCAGTGTTTTGATTGGTTTTATATTGCAACGAAAAAGTAAGTTAGTTGTTAGTTGTTAGTTGTTAGTTGTTAGTTGTTAGTTGTTAGTTAAAAATTGTAGTTTATATTCTGGCTTTCTGGCCCCTAAATCCCCTGAAGGGAACTTGATGATACGATAAAACAAAAGAAGCTCATTGCATATAATATGCAATGAGCTTCTTTGTTTATAAAGAGTAAAGTCCCCTTCAGGGATTTAGGGGCCAGACGGTTATTTCAAAACCACTCCGACCAGCGATTGCACCGCCTTCGCAATACCTTCCGGATCGTAACCGCACTCTTTGTGTAATTGAATTTGTTCTCCGTGTTCGATGAATTGATCAGGAATGCCTAAACGAATCACTTTCGCTGCATAACCATGGTCAGCCATAAATTCCAAAATGGCACTACCAAAACCACCGACAACCGTACCGTCTTCGAGTGTAACTATTTTTTTAAATTTCTTGAAGACTTGATGTAACAACTCTTCATCCAATGGTTTTACAAAACGCATGTCATAATGTGCAGGAGACAGATCCGCTGTTTGCATCAGTGGACGGGCTTCTGTTACATAATTACCAATATGACCAATGCTGAGAATGGCTACTTCTTCTCCGTCGCTTACCAATCTTCCCTTACCAACTGGAATCAATTCAAATGGAGTTTCCCATTCCGGCATCACGCCTTGTCCACGTGGATAGCGAATCGAGAACGGTCCCATATTATCCTGCTGTGCGGTGTACATCAGGTTGCGGAGTTCCTTTTCATTCATCGGTGCAGAAACTACCAGATTAGGAATGCAGCGGAAATAAGGAATATCAAATGCACCATGATGCGTAGGGCCGTCTGCTCCGGCAATGCCGGCACGGTCCAGACAAAACACAACATTAAGATTTTGCAAGCATACATCGTGAATCACCTGATCATAGGCACGCTGCATGAAGCTGGAATAAATATTACAAAAAGGAATCAATCCCTGAGTCGCTAAACCGGCGGAGAACGTCACCGCATGTTGCTCGGCAATACCCACGTCCATCGCGCGATCCGGCATGGCTTCCATCATGATGTTGAGCGAAGAACCGGATGGCATAGCCGGAGTGATGCCCATGATCTTTGGATTCTTTCTCGCTAACTCTACGATGGTATGACCAAATACATCCTGGTATTTGGGAGGCTGTGGCTGATCGTAAACTTTACTTTTGATCTCGCCCGTGATCTTATCAAATTTTCCCGGAGAGTGCCATTTTACCTGGTCTTTTTCTGCCAAGGCATAGCCTTTACCCTTTGTGGTAATGACATGCAATAACTTAGGGCCAGGAATGTTTTTTAAATCATTGAAGATGTGCACCAGGTGATCCACATCGTGTCCGTCTACCGGACCGAAATATCTTAAGTTAAGTGATTCGAATAAGTTGCTGTGCTTGAGCATCGCCGCTTTCAGGCCACCTTCAATTTTAGAAGCGAAAGCCTGCGCATTGCTACCCAAATCGCCAAAGCGACCGAGCATTTTCCAGACTTCATCACGGAATTTGTTGTAGGTAGAAGAGGTCGTAATGTCCACCAGATAATCTTTCAAAGCCCCTACATTAGGGTCGATGGCCATGCAGTTGTCGTTGAGCACAATCAGCAGATTGCTATTGGTTACACCGGCGTGGTTCATGGCTTCAAAAGCCATACCGGCAGTCAAGGCACCGTCTCCGATGACTGCAATGCAATGACGGTCTTTCTCTTTTTTATATTCTGCTGCCACAGCCATGCCTAGAGCAGCGGAAATAGAAGTGGAGGAATGTCCTACACCGAAAGCATCGTATTCGCTTTCTTCACGTTTAGGAAAACCGGAAAGTCCTTTGTAGACACGGTTGGTATGAAAGTCATCTCTGCGACCGGTCAGGATCTTGTGCCCATAAGCCTGATGGCCCACATCCCAGATCAATTGATCATAAGGCGTATTGAATACGGCATGCAAAGCTACAGTGAGCTCCACAACGCCCAAACTGGCACCAAAGTGACCACCATACACCGATACCTGATCGATGATGAACGTGCGCAATTCTTCGCATAAAGCGTGTAATTGCTCAGGACTTAGCGGTTTAAGATCGGCGGGAGAATTGATCTTCGACAGTATTGGGCCGGGTTGTATCAATGTATGTGTTTAGAGAGTCAACAAATATAATGAAAATCTATTTTAATACGAGGAGTTAGGCATTTGTAAACATCTTATCTACACGTTATCCACCTGTAGGGGTGGAAAAAATAAGCTTTTAGCCCTGAAAACTACGGGCGAATAAGGCTAATTTCGTCCCGTGAGTTTTGAAATCAAGCTGCCTCTTTTTGAAGGTCCTTTTGACCTGTTGTTGTTCTTTATCGAACGGGATGAACTGGATATCTATGATATTCCGATTTCCAAGATAACGAATGATTTCCTCGATTATATACACCAGATGGAGCGTATGAATGTAGAAGTGGCCAGTGAATTTATTCTGGTAGCCGCTACTTTGATGCGAATCAAAGCCAAAACCTTGTTGCCCAGACCACAAATTGATCTTTTTGGTAACGAAGTCGATCCCAGGGAAGAGCTTATTGCTCATTTGCTGGAATACAAAAAATACAAATCCATCATCGGAGAGCTGGCTCAATTTGAGCAGGATTCCTTGCAAAGGGAAAAACGCGGCAACATTCTTAAAGAGATCAAACAACTTTCGGAAACCAACAATGTGGAAGCCGAACTTCAGGATCTTGATTTGTATAAACTCCTCAAAGTCTATCAAAAAGTATTGGTTCGCTTTGAAGAAGAAAAAAACAAACCTGTTCACCACGTTACCCAATATCCTTATTCGATAGAAGGACAAAAAGAATATATTTTAAACAGGGTCACCGCCGGCAAAGGCCGTGTTTCTTTTGTAGACGTCATTACAGACAATGCCACGAAGATCGCGGTAGTTTATAACTTCCTGGCTATTTTGGAATTGTTGCAGTTGAACAAGATTCGCATTTATATCGGAGAAGGATTTAACAATTTCTGGGTAGAAGAATCAGACGGCAGCGAGCAGTTGATCACAGATGCGGATGCCAACGGAGAACCCGTGCAACCAGAATCAGAACCGGATAACAACTAAACAGGAAGCCCCTCCTGGGCTTTTTTCTTTTTAACCTGTCCATGCCATGAAATACAAACAGCAACTTTATTTCATCATCAGCTTTATCGGTCTGCGTATCCTGATGCTGGTTCTTTATACTTTCTTTAAGCCGGCTCAACCAGGCCCTTATACACCCTACATTTTATTCCTCTATTCTGTATTCGACGTATTGATTCTCTTTTACCTTTACCGTTTTGTGAAGGGGATTAAACAACAGCCCTTTAGTTTGATTGCTGTTATATCGATTATACTTGCTATTGCTTATCATCTTTTTCTAGAGCTCTTCGTCTTTGTCGAAACGGCCGATTTAACGTATGAGAAAATTCAATTGTTGACTTTGCCTGCTAATATCATCACTATAATAGCCAGAATAATACTCTTAATTCAACTGATTAAAAACAATGCTGCAGGTTCTTCCAAAAAATACCTGGCGGTACTTGGGTGGAGTTATGTGTTTACCATGCTGGCAGGATTTGCGTCTCCTTTTCTCTTTATGCTTCTTGACTATGCTCCAGATGCTCCGATCGAGTTTGCTCAACTATTAGCAGCACTCCCATGGATTGCTATGATCATGTTATACCTGGATGAATTAAAACAATATTCCAATCCGGATGATTATATGGAAAGCCCTACCATCGATTCCGATTTTTAATGAGAATAAATTTTCTTCTGCAATCCTAGCTATACTGCGTCTTCATTAATTGTATAGGGTAACAGGTATTGTTATAAGGATGTTGCTTAGATAAAACGAGTTTAACCCTCTATTATTTAATTAGATCATCTATAAAAAAAATCTTATACTTAGGGTAAATTCTATAGCCATGCATACCGGCCCCGACGACGAGGAAAAACGCCTGCAAATTCTTAAGGAATATCAAGTACTGGATACTTTACCGGAAGAAGAATTAGATGCTCTTACCAAACTTGCTTCTACGATTTGCGATACACCAATCGCATTGATTACACTTATTGATGAACATCGTCAATGGTTCAAATCAAAAGTAGGTATAGAAGGCACAGAAACTGCAAGAGAACATGCATTTTGTGATCATGCCATCAAAGGCAATGATGTTTATGAAGTGCCTAATGCGCAACAAAATGAATTGTTTGTCAACAATCCTTTTGTAACAGGTGCCCCAGACGTACGATTTTATGCCGGAGCGCCATTGATTAGTCCTGAAGGATATAAGCTGGGAACACTTTGTGTCATTGATACGGTGCCGAAACATCTTAATGAAAAACAAAAAGAAACACTTCGCATATTAGCAGGTTTTATCATCAACCGATTCGAACTCCGGAGAAAAAGCCTTTTGCTGCACGAAAGTGAACAGAAATATCATCAATTGGTAAATGACATACCGGATATTATTTACACTTCCGATATCCTTGGCAATTTTACCTATGTCAATCAAAATGTCGAACGCATGTTGGGTTACAAACCGGAAGAATTAATTGGGCGTAATTTTCAGGAGCTCATTGAACCGCAAAACAAAGAAAAAATCGCACTCTTCTATCAACAACAGTTTCAAAACAAACAAACAGAGAGCACCCTTGAGTTTCCAGTGATTATGCGTAACGGCCATATCAAATGGGTGGAACAAAAAGTGATACTTAATTTAGTAGACAATCGCATTAAAGGGCTTCAAAGTGTTGTTCGAGACATTGACCCTCGTTGGCATGCAGAGCAAACCTTAAAAAAAGCGCGTAAGGAAATAGACGAGGCACGCAGCATGCTGCAGTCCATACTTGACAATGTTTCTTCCATCATCTTTATCAAAGACAGAGAGTCCCGGTATTTATTGATCAATAAGCAATATGAAAAGATCAATGGTGTTTCTTTGAAAGACATTTATTTAAAAACAGATTACGACTTTAGGTCCAAAGAACTTGCTGATCAAATGTTACAGAGTGATAAGGAACTTTTTGAAAAAAAACAACCCATCACTTTTGAGCAAAACATAATTACTCAAGGAAAAAAATTAACCCTGTTAACGACTAAAGTTCCCTTATACAATGAGCAAAATGAAATCTATGCACTTTGCGGGATAGCCACAGATATCTCTGCACAGAAAGAAATTCAGCAAATGCTGGAAGAAAGAGACAAGCGCTTTACAGCGCTTTTTAATTCCAGTCCCGTTGCCATGACTGTGTCTTCTGTAGAACCAAGTATGGTTGTAGAAGTTAATAAAAGTTTTGAATCATTAACCGGCTTAACGAATGAAGAAGTCATCGGCAAAAACGCTACTGAGATGGGTATCTTATCTGTGGAAGAAAGAGAACGGATTATTCAGTACTTTGACAATAAGGGCAGCCTGAAAAATTACGAAGTGTCAATTCATACGAAAAGCGGCGAAACAAAATACATTTTACTTTCCTCCGAGCTAATTGAAATAGATCAAAAACCTTTTAGGTTGAATGTATACATTGACATTTCTATTCGTAAAAAATTTGAACAGGAATTACTACAAACAAAATCATTGCTTTCAGAAGCCATGTCTATAGGGCAAATGGGGAGTTTCGAATTTATTTTGAAAGATCAAAAAGTAACCAGCTCAGAGGAAATCTATACGATGCTTGAAATTCCCTTTGGCAAAGAAATGAGCTATGAAAATTACATGTCGTTGATTCATCCGGAAGACGTGCCCATCGTCATGAACAGCATGGAGAAAAGTACCGTTCATAAAATGCCCGATGAATTTGTCAACCGTTTTGTCATAAATTCACAAATAAAATGGATTGAAACACGTGTAGTGCCCCAACTCGATGAAAAAGGAAATGTGCTTGCTCAACGAGGCACCATGCAAGATATTACAGGAAGAAAAGTACTGGAACAAGAATTGCGTCATGCAAAAGAAATAGCCGAAAATTCCGTGGCAGCCAAAGAACATTTTCTTTCTAACATGAGCCATGAGATCCGTACACCAATGAATGCGGTACTTGGCTTTACGGATCTGTTGATTGATACGCCACTTAATACAGAGCAAAAAGATTTTGTGGAAGCCATACAAACTTCCGGTAAAAATCTGATGTCGATCATTAATGACATTTTGGACTATTCCAAAATAGAGGCTGGCATGATGACCATAGAGCAAGTGCCCCTGAGTGTACGAAGTATTTTCAGTTCTTTGTCCGTGTTATTTAGCCAGAAAAAAAATGACAAAGATATCGAACTTACTTTTACAACAGACTCCGCTATTCCTGAAAACCTAGCCGGAGACCCTACGCGATTGACACAGATCATCATCAATCTGGTGAGCAACGCCATCAAATTTACTGAAAAGGGCAGTGTAAGTGTAAATGCTCTTCTGAATAAAAAAACGAATAACAGTGTTGAGGTGAAGTTCACCGTAAGCGATACCGGCATTGGCATACCTCAGGATAAACTGGACGCCATATTTGAACGCTTCAATCAGGCGAGTAATGATACCACCCGTAAATACGGCGGTACAGGGCTTGGGTTGAGTATCGTGAAACGACTGGTAGAACTGCAGGGTGGAAGTATTCAGGTAGAAAGCACAATGGGTAAAGGATCGGTGTTTGAGTTTACGCTTCCTCTTCTTGAACAAACAGGAGAGTTAGCAAAAGACTTGCAAGCCCATATTGTTCAAACCATATTGCCGGATAAGAAGAGTTTACATATTCTTCTCGTGGAAGATAATGTGATCAATCAAAAACTAGCGGAGAAGCATTTGTCTAATTTTGGTTATACCACTGATATCGCCGGCAATGGTAAAATAGCGATTGACAAACTAACGCATTCCACCTACGACTTGATCCTGATGGATATGCAAATGCCAGAAATGGATGGATATGAAGCGGCCAACCTCATCCGCAAAAAAATGCATTTGACCTTGCCGATCATAGCCATGACGGCTCACGCCATGAGCGGGGAAAAAGAAAAATGCCTGGCCATCGGCATGAACGACTACATTTCCAAGCCATTTAAAGCCGCTGAATTGTATCAAAAAATCAATAACCAGATGAACGGCATCCACACTGCTATGACGCAAAATCTGACAACACATTCTTTGGCTGCAAAAAACATTGATCTGACAGAGCTTAAAGAAATGTCAGACAATAATATGTCCTTTATCAAAGAAATGCTGGAGCTTTTTGTTTCCGAAATGACCAATCATCTTCAACAATTAGAATCCGCCATCGAAGAACAGGATGATGCAACAAGCGAATACTTGGCTCATAAACTAAAATCTTCCATTACCATGATTGGTATGGATCCTTCTCTTTTGGACCTGTTAAGTGATATGGAACGCCTGTCAAAAGCAGGAAACGAAAAAAATGCTTTAAAATCGATTTTTTTTCAGTTCGAAACTGCCAGCCGCCTAGCCATTGCAGAAGCGCAGCATATTCTTACTGCTATTAACTAAGTGTTTTGCTGGAAGTGGCTTCTATTGCGTTTAAAACCTTTATCTTTAACATTCGTTTAAGAGTAAACGCAGCAATAGATGTTGCTCCATAATGCGCCAAATAAAATCTTTTTTCATTGCTTGTGACATAGACGATCCTGTCATCCAAAGGGAGGTCCAAAAAGCAAATTTGGTACGCGCATTAATTGCCGCCTGTGGGGCTATTTTATTTAGTGCTTCTGTTATCAGTGCTTTTTATCAAAACAAAACCATTGGTGCTCCCTCAGAAATTTTATGGCGAACAAGTATTATACAGCTTAATACTTTCATGATCATGATCAATACATGTCTTGCAGGAATTAGTCTTTATGCACTACGCTATAAAAAACCAAATGACCTACTTTATGCCTATTTGCCTTATGCGCTATTGATTGTAATCGGAGTTTGGGGTATTGCCGGTTCCGTTTTTCATCAATTGATTTCCTGGACCATCATCCCTTTCATGCTGGCTTGTTTTGTTTTTGTCATGCTGTTGATACGACCGGTTGTCTTGTTGTACTACTTTGCTTGTCTATATATTGTATTTTACTTTCTTATTCCGATAAACCAAAGCAATCCTAATTACGTGCTACTGAACCGCGGACTGGGGTTAGGAACTTTAATGATCAGTTATTTTCTTTCTCTGCTGACCTGGAATAATAACCTCGTACGCTTTCGTCAAAACCGTTTGATCGAATTACAAACAGAGGCACTTAAAGAATCGAATGCCAGCAAGGATAAGTTTTTTTCTATTCTTTCTCATGACCTGAAAGGACCGGTAGCTACATCGTTGCTCCTGACCGAATTATTACAGGAAGACAATGTACCGGAACAAGAACGCAAAGAGATCCAACAATTGTTTCGTAGCAGTCTCGAAAACATTTCACGGCTTTTGAATAATGTATTGCTTTGGGCAAACAACCAAACGGGGAACATCAGCTTTAACCCTGTAGACCTGGAATTAAAAGCTATTGTGGATGAAGACATTCAACTGCTTCATGCCATGGCTATTCAAAAAAACATTACAGTAGTCAATGAAGTATCTAAGGGTTTCAATCTCCATGCGGATCATAACATGCTGCGGACCATCATCCGCAACCTCCTGACCAACGCCATTAAGTTTACCCATTTGAAAGGGAAAGTCATTATTTCCGCAGAACACGTAACGGAAAATAATATAGCCTTTTCCAAACTGTCTATTGTCGACAATGGCATCGGCATTTCTGCCGCTCTTTTAGGCGATTTGTTTAAGCTGGATAAAAAAGTAATGACGCCTGGTACACAAAATGAAACGGGGACGGGCCTCGGACTTATTCTTTGTAAAGATTTTACAGAAAAACATAAGGGCAGACTTCTTGTTGAAAGCGAAGAATCAAGCGGCAGTCGTTTTACCATTTTATTGCCTGCATAGCCAACCTTCTTTACCATTTTTTCTATATTCATCAGCAGATTGCTATTATCCGCAGCCTTGTAAATACCTCATCTTTTTTTATATTGTCCCAAACCAAAACAGGAATTGGATAAATTGAAGTGGTGGTATTGGATGGACAAAGTGAAACTGAATAGTAAATTGAAAGATGCGGAGATAAGAAAGTTGATTAAATGAGATTACTGATCATACTATTGACAATCTTTTTATTGACTTCTTGCTGCTGCAATTATGACGAGAAGGACTTTGATTTTACAGCAACTCACAACAAACTTTTACATCCCTACACAAAAGGAGATACACTTTCAAATAACCTTATGATCGAAAACTATAAACGTTTCATAAAAGAAAAAGCCGGTTTAGCAGCAGAAGAAATCGAAACGTTAACCGCTTCCCTGCAATCGAAAACTTTTCACAAAGGTGATTTCCTCTTGCATGCAGGTGAAGTATGTGCATATGCTTTTTTTGTAGAAAAAGGATTGCTTCGTTCTTTCACAACAGACGAAACAGGGAAAGAACACATCATACAATTTGGTCCGGAAAATTGGTTTGTTACAGACCGCAGCAGCGCTTATTTTCACGAAGCATCCGATTTTTCCATTGAAGCCATAGAAGAGACAACCGTCGTGTTGATAGATGCCGCCTTTATCAGTCGTGCGGCTTCCGTTTACCCTAGTTTTATGCTTTCCAATGAGAAGGCCTTGCAGAACCACATTCGTCAATTGCAAAAGAGAATCAATTTGCTGCTCAGTGCAACAGCAGAAAAACGCTACCTGGATTTCATCCGCCTTTACCCTGATCTCACTCTGCGTGTGCCACAATGGATGATTGCGTCTTACCTCGGCATTACTCCCGAAAGTTTGAGCAGGGTTCGGAAAGAATTAGCCAAAAACAACTTCAAACCTCACTCCTAGTCTTTCTTATCCTACATCAATGCGAAAGAATGATGACTCCGTTATTTTTACATCATACTTAAACGCAAAGGTCATGAAAACAAGATCGATAGAAGTCGTAGTTCCGCCACCAGCACCGCATTATGTGGGCGATGGCTTCAGAGTACATAATTTTATTCCCAGTGGTTATCACCTGGATATGCATAGAATGACTCCATTCATTATGATGGACTATAATTCCAAATTTGTATTTCCTCCTTCTCCTCAACCCAAAGGAGTGGGTGTACATCCGCACCGTGGATTTGAAACGGTAACGCTGGCCTACAAAGGCAAAGTGGCTCACCACGACAGCGCCGGCAACAGCGGTGTGATTGGTGAAGGTGATGTACAATGGATGACCGCCGCTTCCGGTATTTTACATAAGGAATACCACGAAGAGGAATTCAGTAAAACCGGTGGAGAGTTTCAAATGGTGCAGTTGTGGGTGAACTTACCGTCCAAAGACAAAATGTCCAAACCGAAGTACCAGGGTCTTAGGCATGCAGACATCGGCAAATTTGAATTGCCTGACCATGCAGGAGTGATCGAAGTCATCGCTGGACAATATGAGCAGGTGAAAGGTGCCGCTTCTACTTTCTCTCCGGTACATTTACAAAATGCTAAATTAAATAAAGGGGGTAAAGCAGATTTCAACTTCCCTTCCCATTACAATACGGCTTTATTACTCATTGAAGGAAGCATTAAAGTAAACGGTACAGAAGCGGTAGAAACCGATCACTTTGTTTTGTTTGAGAATGATGGAGAAGCTTTTACTATAGAGGCATTGGAAACTGCGGTAGTATTGGTATTGAGCGGCGAGCCGATCAATGAACCCATTGCCGCTCAAGGTCCTTTTGTCATGAACACCAGACAAGAAATTGTAGAGGCCATTGATGATTACAATCAGGGAAAATTTGGCTACCTGGACTAATCGCCTTTAAACTGAAACCAAACGATTGCTTTATGCGATCGTTTGGTTATTTTTAAGACGGTTAATTTTATACTTTTTTGCTATGGATTCCTACGCTTACGAACGCAAGCATTTAAAAATATCTCTCGCTTTTGTCATCGCCCTGATGATATGGGGCCTGGTGTTTAATGAACTAACCGACTCCAATATTGTAGAACTGGATGCCGGTTCCTATGTGATCAGCGGAATCATTGGACTCATCACCATTTACGTATCCCGTTTGCAGGAACGTCCCGAAACGGACACCCATCCTTTAGGGTATTCCGGTTTCGTTCCCATTTTAAATCTGATTCGAAACCTCATGATCATACTGATCGCCATCAAAGCGATCGGTGAATCAATTGGATCGATCGTTTCGGGACCACCGGTGCCGGAGCATGGCATTTTATTCTTATATGCCGGAGTTACTTTGTTGCTCAACACTTCTTGTTTCATTTACCTCAAGCGTGTATCCAGCAGACTTAAATCGGATTTGTTAAGAACCGATGCCTTGGAATGGAAAATTGATACGGTTTCCAATGTCTCTATCCTTGCGGCTTTTGGACTGTCATATGCTCTGGAAAAAATGGGCTATGAACTAGCTTCTCATTACATTGATCCTGTCATCTGTATTTTATTTTCAATCTACATGTGTTGGGGCCCCGGGCAACTCTTTATAGAAAACGTGCAACAACTCTCTGTGACTTCTATTGATAAAAAAACGCAAGAGGTGCTCGTCAGCAAAATTTCACAAGCTCATCCTTTGCTATCGTCTAACCTTACTCATTTTACCGTTGTAAATATCGCCGGTGTATTATGGGTTAATTTGGAAATTGAAACCGATAATAAGTTTGCGACGCAAGAATTGATCTCTGCCGCAGCATCTTGTCAAAAAATATTGGATGAAGTAAGTCCCAAAAATAAATTGAGCTATCAACTTTTTGATCGGTTACCCAATGAACCTGTGAAGGAAGATCTCCTGGAAAAATTAAAAAACAAATTATGGCAAGTATAAAAACTATCTCTAAACCTACTCTATATTTCATTTTTACACTTGCTCTATTGGCTTGTTCTGCAAAAAAGGAAGTATCCACTTTTGTTTACGATCAGGAAGCATTGCTTACCAAAGAACAGAAAAATGTATTGGATCAATTATACAGAGCACATGAAAAAAAGACCAGTAACGAAATCGCTCTCCTTACAACATCAAGCTTCGAACCTGATTCCAATATTTTATTCTATTCTGTCAACATGGCCAATAAATTAGGAATAGGCAAAAAAGAAAAAGATAATGGCGTATTGATCGTTGTGAGCAAAAAAAACAAAGCTATAAGAATCGCAACCGGTTATGGAACAGAAAAAGTATTGGAAGATCATGTTGCTAAAAAAATAATCGATAGCTTGATGATTCCAGCCTTTAAACGGGGAGCATACTATGAGGGCATCTATGCGGGTAGCAGTGCTATAGCAAATTTTTTAGAACAGCCTGGACATGAAATTAAAGAAAAGTAAAATGCCACAGCCTCTAATCAGCCTGCAACCCATCAGGCCTCTGCTAAGCTGTGACATTTCCACCTCACCGACCTGTTTAAAATTTAAAATTCTTTTTTTCCGCCTGTACTTTGATCGCATGGATCATTGATTTGTCCAGCATGTTATCTTTCTCGTTCGTTTTTTGTGCCAACAAAAATGTAGTACGCTGCTTATTTAATTCCTGAATTTCCAGTTTAATTTTTTCGCGCTCTATCGTTTTCTGCTTCACATAGTTCTTCTTTTGATCATCGGTCATGTTCTTCATAGCATCAGGAAGCTGATCCTTTGTCACTTTCGTCACATCAAATGATTTGTCTTCCGCAGCATCTACCATGTCCCATGATTTATTCTGATACACATGCGTTGATTTAGAAACCGCGCGATTCACTTTGTTAGCCGCACCATAACTTTCTGATTCGGCATCCTGAGCAGCTTGCGTTTCTTTTCTCTTCTTTCCTTCTGAACCGTATTCGATGTAGGTGGTGTTCAGCTGCGTATTCAACCGATCAATTTTGTCGTCGTAAGGAGAAGGGATAAAAACTGTTTTAGAATTTTGTTCGATGCTGGCATAAGACCCGGATGTCAGGTCAGCCCCTGATTTCCAAGAGGTATTGATTCCTTCCTGAAAGTCTCCGCAAAAAATAGTATTCACAATGATGTTTTTCTTTTGGGCTTCCGCACAAGCGATTTGGTAATTGACCGATCCCTGTGTGAAAGGCTCGTTACCGGCAATAAATATGATTTGCAAATCGCCACCATCAGCTGACCAATCCAGCTGACGGGAAGCTGTTTGAATCACCTGTCCGCAAAATTCACTTCCACCGTTGGTTTTTAAAGCAAACAAATCCTGCGACAATTTATCCAGGTCATTTGTTAAAGGAGTTACAAGACGAATGTAACCTTCGCTCGCAGGAAGTCCATCGTTACCATACTCATACAAAGCAATTTTTACTTCCGGTTTCGCCCCGTCGCATTTGGCAACTGCCAATTCATTGACAATCGTCCAGAGCTGCGACTTGGCCTGATCGATCAAACCATCCATACTTCCGCTGGTGTCCAATAGCAAGGCAAGCTTTATTTTCTTTGCTGTCTTTGTGGTATTGGGATCAACCGTTGACTGTTCTATTGTTTGAGTCATTATTATACCCGTACGAATGTTAC
>Ga0247808_10000866_pt1 | contig 14644 bp, 10 predicted proteins | sample UWRJL089202R1_FD_179914 | JGI IMG/M metagenome (GOLD analysis project Ga0247808, IMG submission 179914) | Plant litter microbial communities from Arlington Agricultural Research Station in Wisconsin, United States - UWRJ-L089-202R-1 | ecosystem: Environmental > Terrestrial > Plant litter >... | reverse complement strand
CGGAGGGCGACGCCGGCACCGGCATGGTCGCCACCTGCTCGATCGCGCCGCGCAGCGGCAACGTCAGCGCGGGCACGAGCATCTTCGCGATGGTCGTGCTGGAGCGCCCGCTCGCCGGCCTGCACCACGAGCTCGACCTCGTCACCACGCCCGCCGGCGACCCGGTGGCGATGGTGCACTGCAACAACGGTGCGAGCGAGCTCGCCGCCTGGGCCGGGCTCTTCGGCCGCTTCGCCGCCGCCTCGGGCTCGCCGCTGCCCGCCGACGCCGTGTTCGACGTGCTGCTGCGCGAGGCGCTCGACGGCGAGGCGGATGCCGGGGGAGTGCTGGCCTACAACCACCTGGCCGGCGAGCCGATCGCGGGGCTCGCCGAGGGCCGACCGCTGGTGGTGCGCGCGCCCGATGCGTCGCTGACCCTCGCCAACTTCATCCGCTCGCAGCTCTACGGGGTCTTCGGCACGCTCTCGCTCGGCATGCGGGTGCTCGCCGAGGAGCGGGTCGCTGTCGACCGCATGTTCGCACACGGCGGCCTGTTCCGCACCGCCGGTGTCGCCCAGCGCGTGCTCGCGGGCGCGCTCGATGCCCCCGTCTCGGTGGCCGACACCGCGTCGGAGGGCGGCGCCTGGGGGATCGCCGTGCTGGCCTCCTTCGTTACGGCGCCCCAGGACCTGCTCGACGACTACCTGCACGAGACGGTGTTCGCCGGCGCCCGCTTCGACACCGTCGACCCCGACAGAGCGGATGTCGCCGGCTTCGCCGACTACCTCGAGCGCTACCGCGACGGCCTCGCCGTCGAGCGAACCGCTGTCGCGGCGCTCCCGCTGAGAGGACGAACCCGATGACCGAGTACAGCCCGCAGATCCAGGACGCGATCGACCGCACCCGCGCCGAGGTGGCCGCGCTGCACTCCGAGCTGGTGCGCTACGGCCTCGTGGTGTGGACCGGCGGCAATGTCTCCGGCCGCGTTCCCGGCGCCGACCTGTTCGTGATCAAGCCCTCCGGCGTCTCCTACGACGACCTCGCACCCGAGAACCAGATCCTCTGCGACCTCGACGGCACCGTCGTGGCGGGCAGCCCGGGCTCCGAGCGCAGCCCCTCGAGCGACACCGCGGCGCACGCCCACGTCTACCGCGAGCTGCCGGAGGTCGGCGGCGTGGTGCACACGCACTCCACCTACGCCACGGCCTGGGCGGCGCGCGGCGAGGAGATCCCCTGCGTGATCACGGCGATGGCCGACGAGTTCGGCGGTCCGATCCCGGTCGGACCCTTCGCGATCATCGGCGACGACTCCATCGGCCGCGGCGTGGTCGCGACCCTGCGCGGGCACCGCTCCCGCGCCGTGCTGATGCAGAACCACGGCGTCTTCACGATCGGCCGCGACGCGAAGGACGCCGTGAAGGCGGCCGTCATGGCCGAGGACGTCGCGAAGACCGTGCACATCTCCCGCCAGCTCGGCACCGCCATCCCCATCCCCGAGGCGGCGATCGACTCGCTGTTCGACCGGTACCAGAACGTCTACGGACAAGACCCCACAGGAGCAGCGACGTGAGCACCTCGATCATCCCCGACCTGAAGCAGAACGAGGTCTGGTTCCTCACCGGCAGCCAGGACCTCTACGGCGAGGAGACCCTCCGCCAGGTCGCCGAGCAGTCGCTCGAGGTGGTGCGACTGCTGGGCGCGTCGAGCGACATCCCGGTGACGGTCGTCTGGAAGCCGGTGCTGAAGAGTGCGGACGCCATCCGGCGCGCCATGCTCGACGCCACCACGAACGACGCAGTCGTCGGCGTGATCGCCTGGATGCACACCTTCAGCCCGGCCAAGATGTGGATCCAGGGCCTCGACGCGCTGCGCAAGCCGTTCCTGCACCTGCACACGCAGGCGAATGTCGAGCTGCCCTGGGCCGAGATCGACTTCGACTTCATGAACCTCAACCAGGCCGCGCACGGCGACCGCGAGTTCGGCTACATCGCCAGCCGCATGTCGGTGCCGCGCAAGACCGTGGTCGGGCACGCGAGCAACCCGGCCGTCGCGCTGCAGGTCGGCACCTGGACGCGCGCCGCCTCCGGCTGGGCCGCCACCCGCAGCCTGAAGCTCGCCCGCTTCGGCGACAACATGCGCGGCGTCGCCGTCACAGAGGGCGACAAGACCGAGGCCGAGATCCGCTTCGGCGTGAGCGTCAACACCTGGGGCGTGAACGAGCTGGTCGAGCGGGTCGATGCGGCTATCGAAGCGGATGTCGACGCCCTCGTCGCCGAGTACGAGAACCTCTACGAGGTGGCCGGGGAGCTGCGCCGCGGCGGTGCCCGCCACGAGTCGCTGCGCTACGGCGCCCGCATCGAGCTCGGCCTGCGCTCCTTCCTGGAGGAGGGCGGCTTCGGCGCCTTCACCACCAGCTTCGAGGACCTCGGCGGGCTCCGCCAGCTTCCCGGCCTCGCCGTGCAGCGCCTGATGGCCGACGGCTACGGCTTCGGCGGCGAGGGCGACTGGAAGACCGCGGTGCTCATCCGAGCCGCGAAGGTGATGGGCGCCGGCCTGCCCGGCGGCGCCTCCCTCATGGAGGACTACACCTACAACCTCGTGCCAGGCGACGAGGTGATCCTCGGCGCCCACATGCTCGAGATCTGCCCCTCGCTCACCACCTCGAAGCCGCGGCTGGAGATCCACCCGCTCGGCATCGGCGGCCGCGAGGACCCGGTGCGCCTGGTCTTCGACACCGACGCGGGCCCCGGCGTGGTCGTCGCCCTGTCCGACATGCGCGACCGCTTCCGCCTGGTGGCCAACGCGGTGGAGGTCGTCGACCTGCCCGCACCGCTGCCGCACCTGCCCGTTGCCCGCGCGGTCTGGAAGCCGGCACCCGACCTGGTCACCTCCGCCACCGCCTGGCTCACCGCGGGGGCCGCGCACCACACCGTGCTGTCCACCGCCATCGGGGTGGACGCGTGGGAGGACTACGCGGTGATGGCGCAGACCGAACTGCTCGTGATCGACAACGACACCACCGCCCGCGGCTTCGCCCGCGAGGTGAAGTGGAACGCCGCCTACTACCGCCTCGCGCAGGGTATCTAGCGGCAACGAAGACTTGCGGGCGATTCGACGCCCGCAACTGTGATTCGACTCTCATGGACGAAGCCGGATCGCACAGCACCACGACGAAGAAGTCCACACTATCGAAACGGAAAACACAGTGAACAAGAGAAAGATGCTCGTGACCGCGGCAGCCGCCGCATCGCTCATGCTCGCCCTCTCGGCCTGCTCCGGCAGCCGAGGCGGCGCAGGCAGCAGCGAGGAGGGCACCGAGGGTGCGCTCATCGGCGTATCGATGCCGACGCAGCAGTCCGAGCGCTGGATCTCCGACGGCGCGAACGTCGAGAAGGCGCTCGAGGAACTCGACTACGAGGTCGACCTGCAGTTCGCCAACGACGACATCCCCACCCAGGTGCAGCAGATCGAGGCCATGATCACCTCGGGCGCACGCGCCCTGATCATCGCGTCGATCGACGGCACGACCCTCACCGACGTGCTGCAGACCGCGGCCGACGCCGACATCCCCGTGATCGCCTACGACCGTCTGATCAACGGCACCGAGAACGTCGACTACTACACGACCTTCGACAACTACGAGGTCGGCGTGCAGCAGGCGACCTCGCTGCTCACCGGACTCGGTGTGCTCGACGAGTCGGGCGCCGAGACCGGCGAGGCCGGGCCCTTCAACATCGAGCTGTTCGCAGGCAGCCCCGACGACAACAACGCCACCTTCTTCTGGGACGGCGCGATGGCGACACTCAAGCCGTTCATGGACAGCGGCGTCGTCGTCGTGCCCTCCGGCCAGGTCGACTTCGAGCAGGCGGCGATCCTCCGCTGGCTGCCGGAGACCGCCCAGGAGCGCATGGAGAACATCCTCACGATCATCGGCGACACGAAGCTCGACGGCGTGCTCTCTCCCTACGACGGACTATCCATCGGCATCATCTCGGCCCTCACCAGCGGCGGCTACGCGGCCGACGCCCTCCCGGTGATCACCGGCCAGGACGCCGAGGCCGGCTCGGTCAAGTCGATCATCGACGGCGAGCAGTACTCGACGATCTTCAAGGACACCCGTCTGCTCGGCGACCAGGCCGTCGAGATGGTCGACGCCGTGCTCAAGGGCGACGACGTCGAGGTGAACGACGAGGAGACCTACGACAACGGCGTGAAGGTCGTTCCGTCGTTCCTGCTCGAGTCCACGATCGTGACGATCGACAACTACGAGCCGGTGCTGATCGACAGCGAGTACTACACCGAGGACGACCTCAAGTAGGCAGTCCGCACCGGGTCGGGCGGATGCCGCGGCATCCGCCCGACCCCTCATCCGTCTTTCACACAATCACCACGAGCAACGAAGCGAGGCTGGGAATGGACAACAACATTCTTGAGATGCGCGAGATCACGAAGACGTTCCCGGGCGTCAAGGCTTTGCAGGACGTGAGCCTGAACGTGGTGCGCGGGCAGGTGCACGCCATCTGCGGCGAGAACGGCGCCGGCAAGTCGACGCTGATGAAGGTGCTGTCGGGCGTCTACCCGCACGGCACCTACGAGGGCGAGATCGTCTTCGAGAACGAGCCGGTGCAGTTCAAGGACATCCGCGACAGCGAGAACAGCGGCATCGTCATCATCCACCAGGAGCTGGCGCTCAGCCCGTACCTGTCGATCGCGGAGAACATCTTCCTCGGCAACGAGATCCAGACCCGCGGCTGGATCGACTGGGACGCCACGAACCTCGAGGCCTCGAAGCTGCTCGCGCGGGTGGGGCTCAAGGACAACCCCATCACCAAGGTGAGCGACATCGGCGTGGGCAAGCAGCAGCTCGTGGAGATCGCCAAGGCCCTCTCGAAGGAGGTCAAGCTGCTGATCCTCGACGAGCCGACCGCGGCGCTGAACGACGAGGACTCCGCCCACCTGCTCGACCTGATCAAGCACCTCAAGGGGCAGGGCATCACGTCGATCATCATCAGCCACAAGCTCAACGAGATCAAGGCGATCGCCGACAAGGTCACGGTCATCCGCGACGGCAGGACGATCGAGACCCTCGACCTCGTCACCGACGACATCACCGAGGACCGCATCATCAAGGCGATGGTGGGACGCGACCTCGAGAGCCGCTACCCCGACCGGGTGCCGAACCTCGGCGCGGAAGTGTTCCGCATCGCCGACTGGACCGTGCACGACCCGCAGGAGTCCTCCCGCGTGGTCATCGACTCCGCCAACCTGACCGTGCGCGCCGGCGAGGTGGTCGGCATCGCCGGCCTGATGGGCGCCGGGCGCACCGAGCTCGCGATGAGCATCTTCGGTCGCTCCTACGGCGCGAACATCAGCGGCCAGGTCTTCCTGCACGGCAAAGAGGTGCGCACCCGCACCGTGAACGAGGCGATCGGCCACGGCATCGCCTACGCCACCGAGGACCGCAAGACCTACGGGCTCAACCTCATCGACACCATCACCCGCAACATCTCGACCGCTGGCCTCGCGAAGCTCGCCACCCGCGGCTGGGTCGACGGCGACCGGGAGCGCGGCGTGGCCGAGGGCTACCGCAAGTCGATGAACATCAAGGCGCCGAGCGTCGCGGCGATCACGGGCAAGCTCTCCGGCGGCAACCAGCAGAAGGTGGTGCTGTCGAAGTGGATGTACTCCGACCCGGAGGTGCTGATCCTCGACGAGCCAACCCGCGGCATCGACATCGGCGCCAAGTACGAGATCTACACCATCATCAACTCGCTCGTCGCCGCAGGCAAGGCGGTGATCGTGATCAGCTCCGAGCTGCCCGAGCTGCTCGGAATCTGCGACCGCATCTACGCCCTCGCGGAGGGGCGCATCACCGGCGAGCTCCCGATCAGCGAGGCGACCCCGGAGTCGCTCATGCAGTACATGACCCAGGAAAAGGACTGAACACCGTGGCCACATTCACCGATGCGATCGAGTTTCTGACCAGCCGGCTGCGGCAGATCGGTATCTTCATCGCCCTCATCGTCATCGTCATTCTGTTCCAGCTGCTGACCGAGGGGCGGCTGCTCACCCCGGGCAACGTCTCGAACATCATCGTGCAGAACAGCTACATCCTGATCCTCGCAATCGGCATGGTGATGATCATCATCGCCGGCCACATCGACCTCTCCGTCGGCTCGATTGCCGCCTTCGTCGGCGCGGTCACCGGTGTGATCGCGGTCGACTGGGGACTCCCGTGGTTCGTGGCGATCCTCGTTGGCATGCTCGTGGGCGCGATCGCCGGGGCGCTGCAGGGCTTCTGGGTGGCCTTCGTCGGCATACCCGCGTTCATCGTGACGCTCGCAGGCATGCTGATGTTCCGCGGTCTCACGCAGATCACCCTCGGCAACACCCAGATCACCCCGTTCCCGACCGAGTACCGCCAACTCGGCGGAGGCTTCCTCTTCCCGCAGCTGTTCCCGGCCGCGACCTCGCCGCTCGAGTGGATCACCGTCGGCCTCGGTGTGCTCGCCGCGCTGATGCTCGTCGTCGGCCAGCTGCGCGGACGCAGCAAGCGCGTCGCCAACAACCTGGAGGACGAGCCGGCCGCCTGGTTCTACACCAAGCTCGTGTTCGGCGCCGGGCTGATCCTCGGCATCACCTACCTGCTGGCCAGCGCGCGCGGCACCCCGATCGTGCTCATCGTGCTCGCGGCGCTGGTGGTCATCTACTCCGCCGTGATGAACCGCAGCGTCTTCGGACGCCACGTCTACGCCATCGGCGGCAACCTCAACGCGGCCAAGCTCAGCGGCATCAAGACGCAGTGGGTCACCTTCTGGCTGTTCGTGAACATGGGCACCCTGGCGGCGCTCGCCGGAGTGGTGTTCACCGGCCGCCTGAACTCGGCGGGCCCCGGCGCGGGAAACCTGTTCGAGCTGGACGCGATCGCGGCAGCCTTCATCGGAGGCGCGGCGGTGCAGGGCGGCGTGGGAACGGTGATCGGCGCGATCACCGGTGGCCTCATCATGGGTGTGCTCAACAACGGGATGTCGCTACTCGGCATCGGCACCGACTACCAGCAGTACATCAAGGGTCTCGTGCTACTGCTCGCGGTGGCCTTCGACGTGTTCAACAAGCGCCGCACAAGCCGGGTGCGCAAGTAGGCGGGGTTTCGATACGCCCGCTGCTTCGTCGCGGGCTACTCAACCAGCGGGGTATGTCCCCGCCGGTTGAGTAGCAGGCGAGCGAAGCGAGTTCGCGTATCGAAACCGACTACCGCACCAGGTGTCCTCCCCTGTAGTCGAAGTCCTCCGCGGTGAGCTGCGGCGGGAGGGCCATGCGGCTGCCGTCTTCGAAGAAGCCGCTCTTCGTGCGCACCATCGTCTGCACCGAGTGGGCGACGGCGTCGCCGAACTCGTTCAGCGCCGCGGTGCTCAGGTTGGTGATGTCGTCGCAGGCCTGGTGGTAGCAGGAGTCGTACGGCTCACCCGCCGTGCCGCCGAAGATCGCGGCCTCCTCCTCGGTTTTGACGCCCTCGGCACCACTGAACAGACCGCCCGCAGGGATGCCCGCCGCGATGAAGGGGCCGTAGTCGCTGCGTCCGTCGAACGCGGTGGGCGCCGTGGCCAATCCCTTCCCGGCGAAGTACTCAGTGAAGAGCGACTCGATCTGCGCGGATCCGGGAGGACCCCCGAGAGCGTCCGGATCCTCAGAACCGTCGCCGTCGTAGACGAAGCGCACGTAGTTGGGCGACCCGAGCATGTCGAAGTTGAGGTTGGCGTAGATCGTCGACAGCTCGTCGTCGCTCAGGTTCGCAACGTAGTACTCGGACCCGAGCAGCCCAGACTCCTCCGCGCCCCAGAACGCGAACCGCACCTGCTGCTGCGGCTTCTTGCCCACCTTGGCGAGCTGAATCGCGGTCTCGAGAATGGTCGCGGTGCCGCTGCCGTTGTCGTTGATGCCCGGGCCCTCGGCCACGGAGTCGAGGTGCGCCCCGACCACCACAACCCGGTTCGGGTCGCCCTCCGGCCAGTCCGCGATCACGTTGCTCGTCGTGCGGTTCTCCGACACCGTGTCGGCGCTGAGGGCCACCGTGACCGGTCCGGTCAGTGTCGCCTCGTAGAGCGCGACGCCGCTGGCGTAGCTGAGGCCGAGCACGGGCACGTCGGCGGGAGCGCCCAGCGTCACCGCGGTGAGCAGGTCCTCGCGTCCCGGGTTGCCCTCGTTGAAGACCAGCACCGCGTCGTAACCCGCGGCCACGGCGTTCGCCACCTTCACCGCGAAGTCGCATCCTCCGCGCTGCACGAGTGCGACCTGGTCCTCGCTGGCGGATGCCGCCACGTAGTCGCCGGGCTGGCAGCCGGCGGCGGAGCTGGGCTCCGGGGTGGCAGGCACCACCACATTGGTCGCGGCCACCACGGTGCCCGTCACCTCGCCGGCGCCGGAGTAGTCGAACGTCGCCGACTCGATCGGCCCCGGGGTGGGGGAGACCTGCTCGAGGGTCGACGGCGAGAGCTCCTCGAAGAACGGGAACTCGAACTCCTGGCTGCTCACCTCGTAGCCGGCGGCCGTGAGCTTCTGCGTCACATAGGCGGCGGAGGCGTCGAACCCGGGCGAACCCGACACCCGGGTTCCCCCGTTGTTGTTGGCGATCCGCTGCAGCACCCGTTCGTGCTGCAGGATGCCGTTGACCGTGACCGCCTTCTCGATCTTCTTCGTGTTCACGTCGTCGATCGCCAGGGCGGCCGTGGACGGAACCGCCACCGCTATTACGACCAGGCCGGCGAGCAGCGTTGCTTTTCTTCGCACGATGTCTCCTTCTCCGGGCACGCCCGTCGTGTGGGCGCGCGCTCTGCCTTCGAGGCTTCCGCAGCGTCCGCGCGAGAGGAACTGCCCCGTGCGCTCGCGCGGCCCGGATGTAGAATGCGCGCGCAGGCATCGGCGCAATGAGAGCCTTCACAATCGGCGTCCGCGCGGGCGCGGCCCCTCGCCATCCGCTCTCCCCGATTGCGCAGCCCCGCCCCGGCAGCGCTGACGACGACCGCGGTGCGTTACCCAACCGTTACCTCGACGCGTTGTGGGCGCAGAATTGTGAACGCTAACATCACAACCAACCAGAATGACCTGGTTGGCCGGGTGCATCCCGTGCGGGCCCGCCCGCACGGCCCGGAACACTGAACAAGGAGGTTTGGTCCGATGAAAAAACTCATGGGAATGGCGGCGGTGGGCGCGATACTCGTCGCCCTCACCGGATGCGCGTCCGGCGGCGACGGCGGGGCCGAGGCGGGCGGCGACGGCGACCTGGTGGTGGGCTTCTCGCAGGTCGGCGCGGAGAGCGGTTGGCGCACCGCCAACACCAAGTCGATCCAGAGCTCCTTCGAGGACGCGGGCATCGAGCTCAAGTTCTCCGACGCGCAGGGCAAGCAGGAGAACCAGATCAAGGCGATCCGCTCGTACATCACCCAGCAGGTCGACGTGATCGCGTTCTCGCCGGTCGTCGAATCGGGCTGGGACACCGTGCTCAAGGAGGCGAAGGACGCCGGCATCCCCGTGGTGCTGACCGACCGCTCGGTCGACTCGGAGGACGACTCGCTCTACGAGTCCTTCCTCGGCTCCGACTTCATCCTCGAGGGCGAGCGGGCGGGCGACTGGGTCAACACCGAGTTCGCCGACGCGAGCAGCGTGAAGGTGGTGGAGCTGCAGGGCACCACCGGTGCGGCCCCCGCCAACGACCGGGCCGAGGGCTTCCGCAACAAGGTCACCGACCCGAAGTTCGAGATCGTCGCCACCCAGACCGGCGACTTCACCCGGGCGGGCGGCAAGCAGGTGATGGAGGCATTCCTCAAGGCGCACCCGCAGATCGACCTGGTCTACGCGCACAACGACGACATGGGCCTCGGCGCCATCGAGGCCATCGAGGCGGCGGGCAAGGTGCCGGGAACCGACATCAAGATCGTCACCGTCGACGCGGTGAAGGACGGCATGACCGCGCTCTCCGAGGGCAAGATCAACTTCATCGTCGAGTGCTCGCCGCTGCTGGGCGACCAGCTCGTCGAGATCGCGGAGAAGGTCGCCGCCGGCGAGAAGGTGGAGAAGCGGATCGTGACCGAGGAGGGCACCTTCACCCAGGAGCAGGCCATCGAGGCGCTGCCCGACCGGCAGTACTGATCGACCGACGGTTCCGACCGTCACCACCACAGCACAGTCGTCGGGTCCGGCCGAGAGGCCGGACCCGACTCACGGACCGCACTCAACGAAGAGGACAGCGCGAGCATGACCACAACGCCAGCCCCCAGCCGCAGGATGGACGCGCGAGCGCCCTCCACCGACCCGATCATCGAGATGACCGACATCTCGATCAGCTTCCCGGGGGTGAAGGCGCTCGACTCGGTGAGCTTCCGCATGTTCCCCGGCGAGGTGCACTCGCTGATGGGCGAGAACGGCGCGGGCAAGTCCACGCTGATCAAGGCCCTCACCGGCGTCTACTCCATCGACAGCGGCACCATCAGCCTCGCCGGCGCCCCGCTGTCGATCAGCGGCCCGGCCCAGGCGCAGGCCGCCGGCATCAGCACCGTCTACCAGGAGGTGAACCTCCTCCCCAACCTCTCCGTGGCCGAGAACATCATGCTCGGCCGCGAGCCCCGCCGCCTCGGCGCGATCGACTGGCGGGCGATGCGCGCCAGGGCGGCCGAGCTGCTCGCCCGCCTCAACCTCGACATCGACCCCGGCTCGCCGCTCAGCTCGCACTCGCTTGCCGTGCAGCAGCTCATCGCGATCGCGCGGGCCACCGGCGTCGACGCCAAGGTGCTCGTGCTCGACGAGCCCACGTCGAGCCTCGACGCCGACGAGGTCTCCGAACTCTTCCGGGTGATCCGCGGCCTCAAGGACGCGGGAGTGGCGATCCTCTTCGTCTCCCACTTCCTCGACCAGGTCTACGAGATCTCCGACCGGCTCACGGTGCTGCGCAACGGCGCGCTCGTGGGGGAGTACCTCACCCGGGAGATCCTCCGGATCGAGCTGGTGCACAAGATGATCGGCAAGGAGCTCGCCACCCTGGAGAGCCTGGAGACGAAGACCCGCGTGGCGGCGGTGGCCGAGGGCGAGCCGACCGATACGCCCTATCTGCGGGCCACCGGCCTCGGGCGCACGGGCTCGGTGGAGCCCACCGACCTGGAGATCCACCAGGGCGAGGTGGTGGGGCTGGCCGGCCTGCTCGGCTCCGGCCGCACCGAGATCGCCCGGCTGATCACCGGCGCGGACAGGGCGGACAGCGGGGAGCTCCACATCCGCGGCGAGAAGAAGCGGCTGCGCACCCCGCGGGCCGCCCTGCGCGACCGGATCGCCTACTCCTCGGAGGACCGCAAGCGCGAGGGCATCGTGGAGGAGCTCAGCGTGCGCGACAACATCGTGCTCGCCCTGCAGGCCGACCGCGGCTGGCTGCGGCGCATCTCGCGGCGGCGGCAGGACGAGCTGGCGCAGAGCTACATCTCCGCGCTCGGCATCCGCCCGGCCAACCCCGAGGCGCTGGTGCGCAACCTCAGCGGCGGCAACCAGCAGAAGGTGCTGCTTGCGCGCTGGCTGGCGGTGGCGCCGCGGCTGCTGGTGCTCGACGAACCGACCCGCGGCATCGACGTGGGCGCGAAGGCGGAGATCCAGAAGCTGGTCTCCAGCCTCGCCGACGAGGGCATGGCCGTGGTGTTCATCTCGGCGGAGCTCGAGGAGGTGCTGCGGCTCAGCCACCGCATCGCCGTGATGCGCGACCGGCGCAAGGTGGCCGACCTGCCGAACGAGGATGTCACCGTGGGCGAGATCATGGCCCTCATCGCGAGCGGAGCGGACGCATGAACCCCGGCACCCTCCGCGACCTGCCCAAGGCGCGCCTGTTCTGGCCGATCGTGACGCTGGCGGCCCTGCTGCTGCTGAACGTGGCGGTCTCGCCCGGCTTCTTCCAGATCCAGTTCCAGAACGGGCACCTCTTCGGCAGCCTGATCGACATCCTGCGCAACGGGGCGCCCACACTGCTGGTGGCGCTCGGCATGACGCTGGTGATCGCCACCCGCGGCATCGACCTCTCGGTGGGCGCCGTGGTCGCGATCTCCGGCGCGCTGGCCTGCACGATCATCGCCGACTCCCCGACGCCCGACGACCTCGGCACGGTGTTCTTCGCCGTCACGGTGGCCGTGGGCTTCTCGCTCGTGCTCGGGGCGTGGAACGGGCTGCTGGTCGCGGTGTTCGGCATCCAGCCGATCATCGCGACCCTCATCCTGATGACCGCGGGCCGCGGCATCGCGATGCTGATCACCGAGGGGCAGATCATCACCGTCTCGAGCGCGCCCTACAAGGTGATCGGGGCCGGCTACTGGTTCGGCCTGCCCGCGTCGATCGTGATCGCCGCCGCGATGTTCGTGGTGGCCGCGCTGCTCACCCGCAAGACGGCGCTCGGCCTGCTGATCGAGTCGGTGGGCATCAACCCGGTCGCCAGCCGGCTCGCGGGCGTGCGCGCCCGCGGCATCGTCTGGACCGTCTACGTGTTCAGCGCGGTCTGCGCCGCGGTGGCCGGCCTGATGATCTCCTCGAACGTGACGGCGGCCGACGCGAACAGCGCCGGGCTCTGGATCGAGATGGACGCCATCCTCGCCGTGGTGATCGGCGGCACATCGCTGGCCGGCGGCCGGTACTCGCTCACCGGCACGCTGATCGGGGCCTTCGTGATCCAGACCCTCACCACCACCGTCTACACCGTGGGCATCGCGCCCTCGATCACCCTGGTCTTCAAGGCGCTCGTGGTGATCGCGGTCTGCCTGCTGCAGTCGCCCGTGCTGCAGCAGCGCATGCGGGCGCGGCGGCGTCCCCCGGGGAGCCGGCCACCGGCATCCGCCCGGTCTGCGAAGAAGTCCGACTCCGCGAAGAAGGGGGCACTCGTCTCATGAGCACCTCGATGGCCCCAGCCTTCTCGCTGGCACGCACCGGCCGCGGCATCCTCGGCTCGCGCTACACGCCCGTGCTGGTCACCCTCGCCCTGCTGATCGTGATGTTCCTGGTCGGGGCGAGCCGGTACCGCGGCTTCGCCTCCGGGCAGGTGGTGGCGAACCTGTTCGTCGACAACGCCTTCCTGATCGTGCTCGCCGTGGGGATGACCTTCGTCATCCTCACCGGCGGCATCGACCTGTCGGTCGGCTCGGTGGTGGCGCTCTCCACCATGATCGCGGCGTCGCTCGCGCGGGACGGCTGGCCGCCGGCCGCGGTGATCCTCGTGGTGCTGGTGACCAGCTCGACGCTCGGGCTGCTGGTGGGGCTGGTGATCCACTACTTCGCGATCCAGCCCTTCATCGCGACGCTCGCCGCGATGTTCCTGGCCCGCGGCCTCTGCTACGTGATCAGCCTCGACTCGATCTCGATCACCGAGCCGTGGTTCACCGCGATGGCGCAGACCCGCATCCCGCTGGCGCCGGGCCTCACCATCTCGCCGAGCGTGATCGTGGCCGCCGTGGTGGTGGTCGTCGCCTTCGTGGTGCTGCACTACTCGCGGCTGGGCCGCACCGTGTACGCCATCGGCGGCGGCGAGCAGTCGGCGACGCTGATGGGCCTGCCCGTGCCGCGCACCAAGGTGCTGGTCTACGTGATCAGCGGGTTCTGCTCCGGGGTGGCGGGGGTGCTGTTCACCTTCTACACGCTCTCCGGCTACAGCCTCACGGCGGTGGGGATGGAGCTCGACGCCATCGCCGCTGTGGTGATCGGCGGGACGCTGCTCACCGGCGGGTACGGCTTCGTTCTCGGATCGCTGCTCGGGGTGCTGCTGCTCGGGGTGATCCAGACCATCATCAGCTTCGAGGGAACGCTCTCCTCGTGGTGGACGAAGATCGTGATCGGCTCGCTGCTGCTGGTGTTCATCATCCTCCAGCGCCTGCTCACCGCGCGGCGGCGCTGACCCGGCCAGCGATAATGGCCTGTACGGGGCATGGCGGACTGGGGAGCGGAACGGGCTGGTGAGTATCGACGACAGGGCGCGCGCGGCGACGATCTTCGACGTCGCACGCCTCGCCGGGGTGTCGCACCAGACCGTGTCGCGGGTGCTGAACGACCTGCCGAACGTGCGGCCGGCCACCCGCGTGCGCGTCGAGGACGCGATCAAGCAGCTGCGCTACCGTCCCTCGCCCGCTGCGCGCGCCCTGGTCACCCGCCGCTCGCGCACAATCGGCCTGATCACCACGGGCAACCCCGACTACGGGCCGTCGAGCATCCTGCTCGGCTTCACCGAGGCCGCCCGCCACGCCCGCTACCTGGTGAGCATCTCGAGCATGCTGGAGACGGATGTCGCGTCGATGCGGGCCGCGGTCGAGCTGCTGCTCAGCCAGAACGTGGAGGCGATCGTGCTGATCGCCGCCCACCGCGGCGCGCTCGAGGCCATCCAGGGGATCGACCTCGGGGTGCCGCTGCTCGCCGTGGAGTCGAGCGGCCGGGTCGGCTTCCACAGCGTGTCGATCGACCAGTTCCGCGGCGGCTACGACGCCACCTGCCACCTCATCTCCCTCGGCCACCGCGGGATCGTGCACGTGGCCGGCCCCGAGGACTCGATGGACGCCACCGAGCGGGTGCGCGGCTGGCAGGCGGCGCTCGCCGAGCACGCCCTGGTCGCGCGCGAGCCGCTGGTGGGGGACTGGAGCCCGGCGAGCGGATTCCGGCTCGG
>Ga0247808_10000865_pt1 | contig 14660 bp, 10 predicted proteins | sample UWRJL089202R1_FD_179914 | JGI IMG/M metagenome (GOLD analysis project Ga0247808, IMG submission 179914) | Plant litter microbial communities from Arlington Agricultural Research Station in Wisconsin, United States - UWRJ-L089-202R-1 | ecosystem: Environmental > Terrestrial > Plant litter >... | reverse complement strand
ACGATGGGTAAAATCATAAATAGTGAATGTTTTGCTGTTTTAAATTTAAGAAAAAGCAAGGAAAGTAGAGGTATGAAAGGAAGGATTTTGTGTAATAGTGGTCAGTGGTCAGTGATCAGCTGTCAGTTTTAAAGCACAAAAACAGCTGATTGTACAGTTAATTGACTGACCACTTCTAACTATCTTCTGCTTTCCATATACGACTGCAAAATAATTGCCGCACTGACCTTATCTACATTGCCTTTATCGCGTCTGTTTTTCTTAGACATTCCACCGGCAATCATGGCATCCATAGCCATCACAGAGGTAAAACGCTCGTCTATCTCTTTCACTTCGATCTGAGGAATATCTCGCTGAAGTGCTTTGATAAATCCCTTCACATTCATAGCCGTTTGAGAAGGTGTGCTGTCTAATCTCTTGGGCATGCCAATGACAAACAGGACGACTTCTTCTTTGCTGATGTACTCTTTTAAGAAATCCATTAATGTGCCTGTAGGTACCGTTGTTAAGGGACTTGCAATCAGTTGGAGGGGATCTGTTACGGCAAGACCGGTGCGTTTCAATCCGTAATCAATGGCCAGAATACGAGGCATTAATTACAGTTTCGGGACTTGTGAATCAATGTGCGGACGCCATTTTCCATGGTCAATGCTTTAGGGAAAAGCACTTCGTTTTCTATGCGGGCGTGAAAATTTAATTCCTTTTCAAATTCTCTCAATTCAAAAAACAGTACCCTCAACTCTAAGGAGTCGGAAGGTAAATGTGTGTAATGATTGGTCAGCGAACGGATGCCTGCCATTTCATCGTCATCGAGTAAATGGTGCAGGGAATATTCTTTGATGGAGCATCGTTCCATTTCCATCATTAATTTGGAAGAGATTTTCTTTTCTTCCAACCCCTTCGCCAATTGGCGCAGGTAGGCGAAAAGGTGATCTTCTTCTTCGAAAATATGGTGTACAAAATCTTCCTGAAAATAAGGGAATGCCCATTTCAAGTCTGTGATTCTTTTATCGTCGCTGGTATTATGGAAGTCCTGAATGATGGATGAAAAATAAGGCAGCTTCTCTTTTACAAACAATCGATGCATGAAACTTAAATAGTCTATGACCTGCAAAGCATTGTGTTTGTTGAGTGTCAAGGGATCTTTGACCAATTGGTATTGGTATTGCCAATCTGCCTGACTTATAAATTGCTTCAGGTTAAACGCATACTTGCTGCTGATTGCTGCTACCGTGCTGTCGGCATGCTCATAAAACTTAATGCCTTGCGCATGAAGCACAAAGCCAAGCTTAGGATCGGCGGCAACCAATTCTCTGATGGGAATATGTAGTTTATTGATCAAGAGCGTGCAAGTATCTTAGGACAAGATAGCAAATTTCGCTTCTAGTGTCAACTACATAAAGTGGTAAGTTATAATTGGTAAGTTGTAAGTAAATAGCTATAAAACAGGACTATAAAAATTAAACTAGGGGTAAACCGCAGGAATAAGAGGTTTTCCTACCTATCCCTTACAACTTGCCGCTATAATTTTATCTGAGCGGTGAGGTAAAATCCTCTGCCATCCGAAGGCAATATTCCGGGACCTGGATATCCTGTTGCTCTGCGGGTATAGTAAGGTTTATCCATTATGTTATTGATACTCGCTTCCAGTTTAATGATTTTAAATTCATAGGAAAAACTAAGATCCATGATTTCATAAGCAGGGATAATTCCGATTACTGCGGTAGGTCCTCCTATTTTCTCATTGGTCGCGTCTGCATATTGATCAGATACATAACCGTATTGAAAAGAGGCCTTAAATTGTTTGTACTTCAGGCGCGCACCAAACTTGGCATTGATTTGAGGCACATATTCTACCTGGCTACCTTCTACACGAACAATGTCACTCTTAATATATTTCGACTGGATGAAAGCAACATTTGAAAACAATCCGATTCCCCAGTTTTTTATTTCTGGCATCAACAATGTGAGTACATCGCATTCGATGTAGGATTCAATACCATATAATCTTGCCTGACCGATGTTTCCTCTTCTACGAATCACACGTTCAGTTGCATCATAAGTTAGTACTTCACCAATGCGGTTATCGTAATTGATATAAAATAAACTAAAATCATAAATGAGTGTATTCACACGCTCACTGCGAATACCAAGATCAGCCGAGTATCCTTTTTCATCCTTCATGTTAGGATCAATCTCGGAAGAAGGATTGGAAATCCGCATGTCATTGAAAGTAATAGAACGATAGTTTTGCGTGATATTACCATAGATATTCATCCGTGGATTAGGCTTAATACTTACTCCTATTCCTCCTAATAAAAACTGACGCTCGTTAATACGTTCTTCATGGATGCGAATGATATCTAATACATTTCCTGCATTATCACGGATTATATTTCCATAATAACCGGAAGCTTTGGTATGAATGAATTCATAGCGTATACCCGGCGTTACCGATATCCAATCGTTGAGGTGAATGATGTTCTCGGCAAACAAAGCAATGTTTTGATTGGGAAACGTATAGTCATAATTCGTTTCATCTTCTCTGACAAAACTAAAATCTGCATCTGAGCCTTTGCTTCCCAAACCTTGTACACTATGATTAAAGCCATGGTAATAACGTGTTCCAAGCAAGAGTACCGACTTACGCTTTCCTATTTTATAATGTTTTAAATAACGGGCTTCCACTCCCCAGTTAGTAAAAGCCCCTTTGATCAGATCGCGCTCGCTGCCGTCGTCCGGAATATCTACACGATAAGGTCGGAACCCAATAGAATAACGGAGCGCAGACAAACCAAATAATCTGACGTTTACTTCATTCGATTTATTAAACTTATGATTGAAATGTACAGCGAGCATGTTCCAATTCACCTTGAACCAGTTTCGCTTACGAATGCTTTGCCGGGGATCCTCATTGTACATTTTATCGGACAAGCCTCCCGGCTGTTGTGCCAGGTAATCCATCAGTGTCACGTCTACGCCTACAGATGTTCTTTCGGAAATATTGTAATTTACATTCCCATAATAATTGAATACATCAAAATTGGAATTGGGTTTCCATCCGTTTCCTTTTTTGTATTGAAAAAAAGTATAATAGCTCAATTTGTTTACCGTACCGCTCAAACTGGTGAATGCATTATAAAATCCGAAAGAGCCCACTGTTTGTCTGGCTACCAATTGTATTTTTTTATCTTCAACGGGCTTTTTCAACATAAAATTAAGCAGTCCGCCAAATTGTGTTCCATATTGTAAAGAAGCCGCGCCACGCACAATCTGTATGCGATCTATAGATTCCACAGGCGGCGTATAATAACTCTCCGGATAGCCCAATGCATCCGCACTGATGTCGTACCCATTTTGTCTCACATTAAAATTAGACGTACGATTGGGGTCCAGGCCTCTGCCTCCAATTCCCAGCTGTATACCTGCTCCATCATTTTCCCATATATTCAAACCCGGAACACGCGAAAAAACTTGTCTTGCATTATTAGTAGAAATATTGGCCACCAGACTATCCACAACAATTACTTCCGTTTTCTTCCCTTCATAGATTCCCATGTTTTCTACAGACTTCATGTAAGTAGTGTTCTGTGATCTACCCGTGATGGTCACTTCATCTACTTCTTGTTCATTGATATGTAGCGTCAATGAAACAAATGCGTTACGATCAGTTACGGTAACAGTTGTTTTGCTATGCTCTACACCAACACTTTTCGCTGTAAGTGTATACGTACCGTTAGGAATATTATTGAATTCGAAATATCCCTCTGCATTAGAAAAAACATGTACGTTACCTGGATCCAGGTATACAGAACAATGCATTACTTTAGAACTATCAAGCGCAGCATGCACGTATCCGGAAATACGATATTGAGCAATCGCAGTCGTTGATGAGAGGAAGAAAAAGAGAATACCTAGAAAGTAAAATTTACTCATTAGCCGGTAATATATAAGTCTTGGGTGCAAAAGAATCTTCTTCTTTTGCCAAATCAGTAGCAGGATCAATGAGCAATTTACTCAATCTGCCATTTAATGTAACATAACATTCCGCATATACTTCCGGTTTTTTATAACCCAGATCCGTGTAATAATCCCTAAGCATGTGGGCATACTGCAGGATCATATCCGGCTGTGTAGACATCATTTTTTCTTGTAGAGGAGTTAAGAAATTACCATTGTTGATGTGGATTTCTTTTCCGGTGGCATCCTTTATGACAAACTGTGCATATCCGGCTTTCTCCATGAGCATGACACGCCAGGAAAAACGGTATCCTTGTTCTGTCCAGAATAATTCATCCTTATATAAGAGGTATCGAAAGGGCATTGTGAATTGAACTAAGAAGAAGACAACAAACAAGGTTTTTATTATTCCACTGGTCCAAGGAGCAATACTGTACGTTTGCGAGGGGAAGAGAAAAGTGGAAGATAATTTCATTCCATTTCCTATTGTGCTTATTATTCTTTGGTGGAATTCTGCTGAAAAGAATACCAATGCTGTTACGATCATAACATAAGGAAACATGCCGATAGGAAAAAGTAACGCTGTAAAGAGATGAAAAACAATGACCGCTACATAAGCACCCAGTCGCGTAGATTTGTTCCACAATAAAAAAGGGATAAATAAATCGTACAAACAACCTATCCAGCTGAAGAGGAAGTGCACCGAGGAATAATTGAACAAAAATCCGATCAAAGGAATATCGTTATGAGCCGGAAGCCATATCCGGAGCGGCAAAGCATGCAATAGCCAATCACTGTTGATCTTTGCCAAGCCTGCAAAGAAATACAACAGGGCTACAAATAATTTGATGGCATCCAGATTCCACTGAGGAATACGATCAGCCAATATTTTTCTGTTGCGGTAGGCATCAAAGGAAAAGTAAGCCTGTGCAGGCAAAAAAATCATCAGTAGAGAAATCATACTGATGAAATAATAATGATTCAGGTAAGTAGTTTTATCGATCAGCTCAATATATGTAAAACTTAAAAAAAGAAGGATGCTTGCCAACCTGTAATATAATCCGATGGTAAACAGCAAGGCCGCCAACGCGCATACAGCGAACAAAACATACGTGTAATTCCCGAGAGGAACAACAAACTCAAAACCATAAAAAGGGAAATAAAAACGAGGTTTTATGTATAGCTCTTCGATCCAGCCCATCAGACTGAACCTTGCCAAACTAATCAGAAGCATGAAGCCGAAACCCATCCTGAAAACGGCAAGAGGGGCTGCAGAAACCGTTCGTTGGAAATATTGATTCATTTAATTTTAAACGATGCCATTAATCACCGTCGTTGTCAACATAGGAAATGGTGATACTCATCGAAGAACTCATGTCTACTTTGATGAGTCTGACCGCCTTTTGCAGCGCGTCATAAGCTTCTTTAATCTGTTGCGGTTGGTCTGTGATGTCATCGTATAAAATGGGCCCCAGCGCATCCAGTTTGTCATTGACAATTTGAAACTGATTGCCTAACACTGTCGCCAATGCCGTACCGGTCTGGCTATCGGTTGCTCCTATGGCTAAGAGGTAAGTTTTAAAAGAAGCACCTTCTATTCCCGTCAATACACTTTTACCGTTAAAAAAATCGAAAGAAGCCTGCTGAGCTGTTTTCGCTAACGTCAGTGATAAATCTTGTTTGTACAAGGCTTCAATAGTTTGCAAAGAAGGGTTATAAGAGACCAAAGCACCTGCGGGAATACCAATCTTACCAGAGCGTATGTAGCGCTCGTAGTTTAATGTGTAACCATTCACTAATAAAGCCAAAGATGAACTGGCATCCGTTCCGGTTTTACTTACGAAATCATTTCTGTAACCAGATGTCCATGCGTTATAAACTTGGTCACATTTCGTATTCATCTCTGATGTCAACAACTTAAGGTAATTGATGCGCTTCGTGGCATCGGTGGCAATGGTATAGCGATTCAGAATATCCTGATCCGTAGCACCACTGTTGATCATAAAATCAAACGCCGGAAATCCCTGAGCATCGTAAGAAAAAGCCTCGTGCATATCTGCCGTACCACTTGCAATGTTGTCGTTGATTTTTGAAACAGATGTTGGATACGTATTGATGTAAAAACGTAATGTGTAGGTATTAGCCGGTCCGACATCAAACAATTCAACCTTTTGCCATTCTATGTATGCTTCTCTCCATGCACTGCGAAGTTCATCCAGAGTCAATTGCGCAGGAGCATCTGTAAATGCCTGCGACTTGCTGACCAGCGCATCCAGTTTTACATTGAACTTCGCATAAGACGGGATAATGATATCATCCGCCACATGAACCAGCAACGCTTCTCGATCTGATGCAGATCCAGTCGGAGAAAATGTTTCTTCATCCTTTTTGGAAGTGCAGGAAATTATAACCAAACTGATCAGACTATAAAAAACCAAGATGATTTTTTTGCGTTGCATGAGCATATTCATTTAGGTGATATAACAGTAAAAGTTGGCAGTGAATAACTGCCAACTTTTTTATTTAAAATACTTATTAGACGGGTAATTCTTACAAACCAAACTTAGCAGAAAGCGCGCTGATTGCCGCATCTATTTTGGTAGTAGACAAACTCCAGAATCCGTTTGGAGAATCAAAGAGTAAGTCATCTAAAACCTCATCAGAGAACTGAGCATCGGCACCGTGAAACTTACAGAAACGAGTCGAGTAAATGAATCCTGCTCCTTCGCCAATCGCGTGTGCTCTTTGTGCATTGGATGTTCCAGATTTGTATTTACCCATGTAACCGATAGCAGCCATAGCGATTGATTTTTCCAATTCTCTGCGGATAAATTGTGCCTGAGCTTTTGCTTCTTCTCTATCGTTGTCAACCGCAGCTTTACGTCCTTTTAAGAACGCTACGTGAATCAACGGATAACCTGTTTTATTGTACTCCCAAATGTAAGAACCAAGGAAAGATTCTCCACCGTTGGTAGTAGCTGTAGCATCCATGGCATATCTGTCTTTAGTGGTCAATAGACCATATGCTTCATCCCAACGGTGTTGCAAGGCAGTATACTTGTTATTGATCAATGTCGTATTGTCTGCGTTTGTTAAACTGTTGTCGCTCAATAATACGTTGCAAATATAATCCAATTGAAGCGCACCGATGAATGATTTTGAAATGACCTGAGCGTATTCCAGGCCTTTTTCGTCTACCAAATATTTAGTCGTAGCTCCAGGAACAAATAGTCTACCGGCAACACCTACTCTTGCCGTATCTTTATTCACCGCATCATTAGCCAAGTTATCTGCAGCCGTAGCACTCGCATCAGCAATGGTGACAAAATGATTTTCAAGCGTGGCGCGTACTTCTGATGGACTGTTTGTTCTTGCAGTAGCATCTTTTAAGCTAACCGTAGCAGAGTTCAATCCTGGATTTCCAAATGGGCTTCCCGTATTGTTGAACATATTAGAAAGAGTAGTAGAACTTAATACTACCGCATTGTTACTATTAGCCAACTTTGTTGTAGAATCAAGAGATTTCAACATCAACAAACGAAGACGACCATCTTTACGGTCAACTGTTGACTCACCTGCTGCATTCATAAATGCAGTTTCATAAGAAGTGTTGTTATTAGAATATGGATCTGCTGGAGCTGGAGCCGCATCATCTGATTTTTTACAAGAAGATAACAACGTCACAAAAGCCAACGAAAGAAGTAAAAAGTGATTTTTCATGTAATAAAGCTATTTTTGTTATTTGGAATTAATCTAAATCGATGCAAATGTAAAGCTGAAACAGTAGAAAGCAAACCTTATTTAGAATTACTTTAAATAAGAAGTCGCATCAAACTATATAAATTTGATATTCAAATAGATGCAATATAACAATACCTCTTTTAGGGTATACAACATTACCATGATCAAGTCATTGAAAACTATTATTTATCGTCGATTAGAAGGGTCGAAAATTAAAATAACCCAACAATAATAATTCATGCGATTTTTCCGATCTACTACAATATCCTTTAACTTGAATTTGTTTAGCAGATCTAACCCTTATTAGAGTGGAAAAAAGAATAAAGAATAAAGCCAGCCAAATTAAGATACCTCTATTCATCGCTCTTGCCGTTATAGTCGGCATTTTTATCGGAGCCGGAGCCGCTAAAAAAGAGAACTCTACCAACATTACAGGAACGTACATGCGCTTTCTGGAAATCATCAATTACATCGACCGCGATTATGTGGATACAGTAAACATCGATGACTTAGTAGATTACTCCATCACACAGATGTTGGAGAAACTGGATCCGCATACTTCTTACATTGCTAAAAAAGATGTTGACATCGCACGCTCTCAACTGGAAGGTGACTTTGAAGGTATTGGTATAGAATTTAATATCATCAAAGATACCATCTATGTTGTTGCTCCAATAAGTGGAGGTCCCTCTGAAGCCGTGGGATTACAAGCCGGTGATAAAATTGTAAAAGTGGACGGTGAAACCATAGCCGGTAAAACGATTACCAATTACGATGTATTCAAAAAACTACGCGGTAAAAAAGGAACAAAAGTTGTCGTAAGCATTAAACGCAAAGGACAAATAAAGCTAATTGATTATACCATTATCAGAGACAAGATACCTACCTACTCTGTTGACGCCTATTACATGATCGATGATAAATCGGGTTATATCAAAGTCAATCGATTTGCGGCAAATACTTATAATGAATTCAGTGCAGCCATGAAAGAATTGAAAGCTGCCGGCATGCAGCAACTCATCCTTGATCTCAAAGACAATCCCGGAGGCTACATGGATAAAGCGATCCGCATGGCAGATGATTTCCTCGAAGGGAACAAAATGATTGTGTATACAAACGGTAAAGGAGAAAAATACGATTCAGAACACAAAAGTACGGGCGCCGGTGAATTTGAAAAAGGAGCTGTCATTGTATTGATCAACGAAGGTTCTGCTTCTGCTTCTGAAATTGTAAGCGGTGCCTTGCAGGACAATGACCGCGCACTGATTGTAGGCAGAAGATCCTTCGGTAAAGGTTTGGTACAAATGCCCATTCCTTTGACAGATGGTTCTGAATTGCGTTTGACCATCTCCCGCTATTATACGCCGAGCGGACGTTCCATTCAAAAACATTACGATTCAAAACACAGCGACGAATACAATACAGAAATTCTGAAACGCTATGAAAAAGGAGAGTATTTTCACGCCGACAGCATTAAATTTGATGACTCGTTAAAATATAAAACTACCAAAGGACGCGTTGTATATGGCGGCGGAGGCATCATGCCTGATTATTTCGTGCCTCGCGATACATCAGCTTTTACTCGTTATCTGGCAGATTTATTCAATCAAAATGTCATACGCGAATACACGTTGAATTATTACTCCAATAATAAAGTGAAATTTGCGAAAATGGAGTTTGCCGATTACAAGAAAAACTTCCAGATCTCAGAAAGCATGTTGACGGAATTAAAAGCACTTGCTGCAAAATCCGGTGTAAAACATAATGAGAAAGAATACAATATCTCCAAAGAGTACATCAAGAATAATGTAAAAGCCTACATTGCGCGAAGCGCCTGGGGTGCCAAGGGCTTCTACCCGATCTACAATGAGACCGATGAAATCTATATGAAGTCTTTGGGATTATTTGGGGAAGCTAAAAAAATCATTGGGCAGTAATATCGTCTCAAGCAAGTAGTTATAAAAAGCCGGTTCCATACCGGCTTTTTTTTTGTGACGAAGGAAACGAAATGCATCCTTTTTCACTCTTGTTATTAACACAGCAAGGATTTACTTATAAATGAGTATGTCCTGCCAATTATCTTTTACATACCTTCACCTCTCAACACTCAACTTAATTTTATGAAAAAAATGTTTTTACGACTCTCAAAAGCACTTGTAGCTGCGGGAATTTTAATGTCGACTTTTTCTTCTATGGCACAATCCATTGAACTGGACAAAGTAGGAAGATACGGTTTCAAAGGTATTCAAAAGCTGGACGACAAAGGTTATTACGTTCAATACGAAGAAACGAATTCTAATCCACGTACTGTAAAGTTGATCATCCTGGATAACAACCTGGTGCTCGTGAATGAAATCAAACTGGAATTAAAAGCAGACGATAAAATAGAAGACCTCGCTTACAACGGTGGTAACTTCATGTATATCAAATCCAACAGGAAAGAAAAAACACGTACTTACAAAGTACTGGATAAACAAGGCAAAGAATTGGCCTCAAAAGTATTGACCGAAGTCGCAGCCCGCTTGCTCTACAAACCAGCCATGATCACACCGCTTGAACAAACGGATTTTTTAGTGATCAACTACACCAAAGATAAAAAAGTGGGATACAGTATCGAACGTTTCAACGATAAGTTGGAAAGTAAATACATGCAAATCATTGAGCCCGAAAAGAAAAGACTCTACCCGGTGGATTACCTGATATCCGGTAATGTTTTGTATGTATTGGAATTCATCGCTGCAGATATGTCTGACTACTTTGAATACCATGTAGCAGGCTATACATTGGCAGATGGCAAACAGCTATTCAACAACTACCTGAAAAGTGCGGACGAAAAAGCATTTGGTTACCCAACCTTCTTACGTTTGGCGGCAGATGGCAATATCGTAACAGGTGGTATGTACTTTAACGGACCAAGAGAAGGAGATGCTACATCTGACGGATTGTTCACCGCTTTGATTGATCCTGCTGGCAAAATGAATTACCAATACAAAACATGGAAAGACGTAGAAGCCAAAGTAAAAGAAGGAAATAGTACGAACGGAATATGGGGAGGAAAAACAAAAACCTTTATTCATGACATCGTTGTAAATACAGATGGCACTTTTACCTTAGTGGCTGAAAATTTCAGAGTAGGTGACGAAGCGCTAGCCGGCGGTAAAAATAAAACCTTTGGTACATTGAGTAAAATCAATAACATGAGCAACAGCGATGCACCTCCATCTTACGATGCCGTAACGGTATCAGAATTTGTATTGTTTGATTTCAGCAAAGACAATGTACTTGGAACCGTGCGTAAACTGGACAAACCTGCATCTGTAACGGTAGTTAAAGGAACCAGTGATGCGAACGATCAACCCTACGTTGGACAAGGAAGAGGTTTAAATCTGGCCAACATCCTAAACAACAAAGGTTATTTCCCTTACAAATTCACTGCAGATAAAAACGGTGAGAAAGTATTGGTGTACCAATTTGGCTACGAAAAACTATACAAAGAAAAATTATTCTTTACCAAATTAAATGCGACTTCTACAGACACTACTTCAATGGACATTACCAACTCCATCACAAAAGTAGAACAAGAGCTAGATGCTGCCACTACTCAGAAATTGGGCAAACTAGGTGCTCTTTCAAAAAAACTGGATAAAGCAACAGGTTCAGATATCCAGAACACTTATTACCTGAGAGGTTCCGATGATCCGCAGGATTACAGAAGCCGTTCGTTGAACACAAGGTTATCTCCTTCAAACGTATCCGGAAAAATCCTGATCTATGACTTCGTTCCTGAGTTGACAGGTGATGCGAATCAAAAGAAAGGCATGTTAGCTAAATACAACCAGTCAATGAACAATGCGATCAATGCCAAATTGAAAATCTGGTACATCGTTATTCCATAATGATCAATTATTAAGTATAAAAAAAGCCGATCTAACCATCGGCTTTTTTATGCTTTCTTTTCTACGAGAAAGATTCCATCTGCACTGATCAATCGATGCAAAGTTATGTCCCAGGGATCTTTAGGTAATTCATGGTCAACTACAGGAAAAAAATTAATCCCTGTACGTTTTACAGAAGCAGAACAACTAGCAAAAAAACGATCGTAAAACCCTTTCCCATATCCTAATCTAAAACCATGTGTATCCATGGCTAATAAAGGAGTTAAGACTTCCTGTATTTCTTGTTCAGGAAAAACAACACGTGTTGCCGGTTCCGGTATGCCCCAGTTGTTGATCGTAAGTGGTGTATCCATGCGCACCTCTATCGTAAGCAAAGATACCTGATCTTCAGCAATGACAGAAGTCACTGTTTTGACTTGAGGATATTCCTGATTCAGTCTTTGTAAAATAAAACGGGTATCGACTTCCGATTTAGCAGGCATCGATAAAAAAAGATGCACGACTTCAGGATTTTCTTTTTCAAATAAAGTGAAATAATGTTCAGTGATTAAATGACTCTTCTGAGCTCTTTCTTCCACCGTCAAGGCATGACGCTGTGCTGAATAATGTGCACGCCATTCCTTCTTAGTCTTCATACTGTATAATGTTGAAACGAAAATCCAACGGATCAAATAAAGGAATGAGATCGTCTATGAAATCCGGATCGTTGATCAGGAAAGAAAGAAAAGAATCAGAACGTTCCTGCAAGCCTCCTCCAGGCAATAATTTTTCTTTCAGCGTAGTTAATTGTTTCATTTCCTGCTCCAGCTTTTGTTCATAGGTTTTAGCCACACGCTTCTCTATGTTTTCCAATTGCTTTTGCACTTTGTGTTTTTCTGCTGCTAACCAATCTTTCAAATTAGAATCTGCTTTCAATGATTTTTCTTCTACGCCTAGCCATAGCTTATCCAAATCACCGGCAACATCGTTCCATTCTGGGATCACATGATTTTTCTCAGAAAGAAAAAACTGTTTTAAATCTTCTTCCGGCAAAAAAACAGATTCAGGTTGCAAACCCAGCTTTTGCAGTTTGCTCAATTGTTGCTTGCCTACTACCATAGCAAAATTTCTTGGCAGCACGACAGGCATGTGTAATTGAAGCACTTCAAATACTTTCTGCAACTGCAGCCAATAGGCCACTTCAGCAGGTCCGCCGATGTAAGCGATATTGGGTAAAATATATTCCTGATATACCGGACGCAAAACCACATTGGGGCTAAAGGATTCGGGATGTGCATGCAATTCTTTTAAAAGACTTTCTTTATCAAATACATGCTCGGTATTTAACACCTTGTACTGATTGTCTTCATAGGTAATACGATTTCGCCCTTCAGCAGAAATGTAAAATACATTAATGTCTCTTGGGAAGATCTGACTTTTATACCCTTGTTTCTCTAAAGCTTCTGTTTGCTTACGTACCGCATCAATAGAGATACCTTCCAGTATTTCTTTTTCCAAAACAGGAATAAACTGTTTCTTTAATTTCGGATGATCGGCATCCAATACTACCAATCCATGTTTGCCAAACAATTCATTGAGCCAATAATGTGTGGCTTGAGAAAGATTGCCATACTGGCTATAGGCTTTTTTAAACACCTCAGGAATATCCGGCAAGCCTTCTATCCATTCGGCCAGGCCCTCCGTGGAAACCCTGCCTGCCGGGCCCTTACCTTTTAATTCCACCTGGTAGCGTTTCCCAAAAATACTCAGGTGATCGATTTCTTCCAGGTCATGATCTTCGGAAGCCATCCAGAAAAGCGGTACAAAATGCTTATCCGGCATCAGTCGCTTGCAGGCCGCGGCCAATTGCAGGGTACTGGCTATTTTATACAACACGTACAAAGGCCCTCCTAACACATGAATCTGCTGACCCGTCGTGATGAAAAAAGTATCTGGTGAAGAAATACGGTCTAAATGTTCACGCACCCGATCTGAAACCTGAAGGTCACGGTATTCCTCTTGCAATACCTCTTGCAAGACAAGTCTTCTTTCCATAGGGAACGAACAATTGGCCAGGCATTTTTGCAATCCTTCCGCAGAAGAAGCATAATGTATAAAGGAGGTAATCTTATCGTTTTGAGAGGTATAATCAGAAAGCAAAGAGGAAAATGCCTTAGTTTGCTCAAGGGGGATTTTATGGATGGATTTTTTCATTTAGCGAAAGTGGTCAGTGATCAGTAGTCAGTGATCAGTATCAAATGTATAAGTTCCTTACACTGACTACTGACCACTGACTACTGACCACTTTATTTTAACTATGAATATGCATATTTTTATCGATTCAGCTTCTTATAATTAAATAAAAGAATGTATTTTCGAATCTTTCAGCTCCCATTGGGGTTGAATGGAAACAGAACACGCAGTCGCACTAAATAATTCCATTTACATGAGCAACACCACATTTGCGCAAACCTTATTTGAAAGACATCAAAAAACGGATTTAGCTCCTTCCACTTCCAGTGTCTGCAAGCTCTTTACACGTATTTTGCTGATGCTATTTCCAGAACAGTCGCCTAAGAAATACCGTTCGGCCATCATCATCAAAGACCGTTTGGATATATACAACTCTGAGTTTAAAGAACTGTTGAATGTGATGCAGAAACAACTGGACAAAGATCCGGGTGTGATTTCTGCAGCCTTCATGGCGCAGCTTCCTAAGATCTATGAATTATTATGCAATGATATCCAGGCCACATTAGCCGGAGATCCTGCGGCACGAAGTGAATATGAAGTAATTAGAACGTATCCTGGCTTCTATGCCATCGCCTTTCACCGCATGGCTCATGCCTTGTACGAATTGAATGTTCCCTTGTTGCCAAGAATCCTTTCTGAATATGCTCATTCCAAAACAGGCATTGACATCCATCCGGGCGCACAAATCGGATCACATTTCTTTATAGACCATGGAACAGGTGTTGTCATTGGTGAGACAGCCAGCATTGGCAAAAATGTAAAAATATACCAAGGTGTCACTTTAGGTGCCCTTAGTGTAAGCAAAGACATGGCTTCCCAAAAACGTCATCC
>Ga0247808_10000864_pt1 | contig 14661 bp, 10 predicted proteins | sample UWRJL089202R1_FD_179914 | JGI IMG/M metagenome (GOLD analysis project Ga0247808, IMG submission 179914) | Plant litter microbial communities from Arlington Agricultural Research Station in Wisconsin, United States - UWRJ-L089-202R-1 | ecosystem: Environmental > Terrestrial > Plant litter >... | reverse complement strand
CTGTTCTGCCTGCTGAAGAAGATTTCCCATACGCTATCCGTAGCGTCACCGAAATCATGAGCCAAAACGGTTCAACTTCAATGGCGGCAACCTGTTCAAGCTGTTTGGCACTTATGGACGCCGGTGTCCCACTAACCGCCATGGTCAGTGGTATCGCAATGGGCCTTATGGTCGACGGTGACAAGCACTACGTGTTAAGTGACATTGCTGATGCCGAAGACTTCGCTGGTGACATGGACTTCAAGTCTGCCGGTACAAGTAAGGGTATTACTGCACTTCAAATGGACATGAAAGTTCACGGACTTCCAGTTGAAATCTTGCGAGAAGCATTGATGGCTGGCCGAATTGGCCGAGCGCACATCTTAGAAAGCATGGTGGAGACACTAGCTCAGCCTCGTACTGAACTCAGCCCATACGCTCCACGTATCGAGAAAATCAAGATCAACCCAGAAAAAATTGGTGCAGTTATTGGTAAGGGTGGAGAAATCATCAACAAGATTACATCTGAAACTGGTGCCCTCATCGACATCAAAGAAGACGGCCTCATTACTGTTGCTGGTTCTGACCCAGCGGGTATCGCCCGTGCTATCGAATGGATTAAGGGTCTCACTGAAGAAGCTGAAGTAGGTAAAATCTACCGCGGCCAAGTAGTCAGCATTAAAGACTTCGGTGCGTTCGTAAACATCATGCCAGGCCAAGACGGTATGGTGCACATTAGCCAACTATCGAACGAACGTGTCGACCAAGTAGGGGACATCCTTACTGAAGGCGAAATGATCAACGTCAAGCTTGCCGGTATCGACGAGCGCGGACGTTTGAGCCTAACCATGATTGATGTTGAACAATAATCTAGTTCTGTTCCAACCGTTAGCGTAATGGTACAATAACGGTAATCATGAATGAAAACGGTGGGCAAACAACGCAGGGAATCGATGACTTTTTAGCGTTGTTTGCTGGCGACACCGATGCTGCAATTGCCGCCATCAAGGCGCGCACATCACAACAATCAAGCCAAGACGACAGGAGCATGGACTTTGACGCATTAAGCGCTAAAGTGCAGGCTCCTGTTTCTAATGGTCAACCGGCCATCATCTCCGTTCAATCGGTCACTAAAACGTACAAAATGGGTAAGCAAAAAGTACAAGCGTTAAATGACATTAGCCTTGATATTTACCCTGGTGAAATTGTGGCAATCGTCGGCCCTAGCGGCAGTGGTAAAAGTACGCTGCTACAAATTTTAGGCTGTTTAGATACCCCAACTAAAGGTAAGGTGTTGGTTGATGGCAGCGATATCACAAAGCTAGGTGATGGCAAGCTCAGTCAACTGCGCCGCTCGACCATTGGGTTTATTTTTCAGTCCTTTTACCTGCAGCCGTTCCTTAAGCTCGGTGATAATGTGGCGGTGCCAGCTATGTTTACCTCGAAAAAACGCCAGGCTATTAACGACGAAACGACCCAACTACTTGATAAGGTGGGGCTGCTCGACCGTCGCAATCATTATCCAAAAGAAATATCAGGCGGGCAAATTCAACGGGCCGCTATTGCCCGGGCGCTGATCAACCAACCAAAAATTATTTTGGCCGACGAGCCGACTGGTAACCTTGATTCTAAAAACAGCGAGGCTATTATCGACCTGTTTAAAACTATTCGTCAGCAACTCGGTACGACTATAATCGTGGTCACCCATAATATCGAAGTCGCCTCAATGGCCGACCGAGTGATCCGCTTAAAAGATGGAGCTGTTGTATGATTCGCCCCCGCTACGCCCTGCAACTAGCCCGCACAAAACTCCGTTCTAAAAGGGGAGTGCTGGCCGCTTCGGTTGTGGTATCGAGTATTTTATTTGCCGCCCTGATTGCTGCGGTAATTGTGTTTACCGGTGTACAAAAAAGTGCGGTACGGTTTGTTGAACAAGCCAATAATAACCAGTATTTGGTATCAGTAAATCCTAAAATTCCATTAGAAGTTGTTAGCTTTTACAAAGATGGTGAGTTTAATCTTTCGCTTGAAACAGTCCGAGCTATTAAAGCTTTTGAAAAGCAGTATTACGAGGCCGAACGCAGTAAACATGTCGCCGCAGGAGTGACGTATGACAAATCAACTGAAGTAGCCGCGCTTAAACCGTCATCTTTTGCCGATCCAAAGCTTCCCGAAGAACAGCGAGTGATGCTTGAGTGGCAATCTCCTGTTGTTGACGCAATGCTGGTGCAGAAATTTGAAGACTACGCCAAGATTGCAAAAAATAAAACCGAAGATGTTTTAAAAATCGGTGCACAGTACAACGCAAAAAATTATTACTCTCAAAGCCCATCAAAACTTTCCGGCTTACCGGCGCTTCGTTTGGTCCAAGACGGTAAGGAGAATTTTGCGTCCGAGTGGAAACACGAAACAGAGATGAAAACTGCTGATGCGAACACCATACATAACGGTTCGTACGGATTTGTTGACGACGCGCTACTAGTACGCAATCTGCTCAAGACTGACGCCGTTGGCCTAAGGGGAATTCCCGTGATACCGTCAGTACAAGAAGTTGCTAAGTTGTTTGGCAAAAAAATCGGCATTTCGGCTGAACCTAAAGATGAAACCAAAAAACTTGCTTGGTTGCAATCGGTACAAGACAAAGCAAAAGGGTTTACGTATCAGTCGTGCTATCGCAATGCGACTGAGGTTTCAATGCTTCAGAAGATCCAAAACGACTACGTCGAAATGAAAGCGCAAGAGGGGACAGTTGGGTATAAAAAACCAAGCCTTCTGTACAAAACGCCAGATACTGCTTGCGGTGACATTACCATTGCTTCTGACACACGAACTCAAACTGAAAAAAATGCCGCTGCCAAATATGATAGCGACCTAAAAAAGCTTGGTACATACCTTGCGCCAGCACATCAAATATTGACCTTCGAAGTCGTTGGCTTGGTGTACTCACAGTCATTTGTCCATTCAACGACAAATGCCAGTGACTACATTAGGGGACTATTGTCGGGTAACGGCTACATGAGCTCATCAATGGGCACTGCGAGTATCCCAACGCAAATGTACGAAACACTCCCAGCGTCGATGAAGTTTGATGCGCTTGTCCAGAAGGAGGCGCAGCCTTTCATGATGCCGACAAGCGGTGACTTCGACGAGCGCATTCTCGCCTTCGCAACTATCGATGACGCCCGGCGGTTCATAAGTGAAGTCGGCTGTCGTTCGAGCGATGGCAATTGTAAAGAACTCTTTATTGTCGACGCTTACGGCTCGAACTATTTATTACTAGATGAAATAGGCAAGACCTTCGTGAAAGTAATGACCATCGCCCTGCCAATTCTGCTTGCCTTGGCCTTCGCCATCATCTGGTTCACTATCTCGCGTATTATGGCCGAAAACCGCCGAGAGACCGCCGTGTACCGCGCTATGGGTGCTAAAAGAGGTGACATTATGGCAATTTATACTGCCTACACGTTGCTGGTGGCACTGCGCATTGCCGTGTTGTCGTTGGTGCTTGGCATGGCAACGGCCTTCTCGCTTAATATCATTTATGCACCGGGCATTTCTGCCACCGCGGCCTCGATGTTCGGTATTATCAAAAACGCGCCAAACTTTAGTATGTTCGACCTGAGTTCGCCACTGCTATGGGCTGTAGTTGGTTCGATATTTGTCGTTAGCCTAATCGCTAGTATTCAACCGCTTATTCGTAATGTTTTGAGGCACCCTGTGAAAGACATGCGCAGCGAATAGTTATCAAAAAATCACCCGGTGTTATTCCGGGTGATTTTCATTTTCTGCTTTATTTTCGGCTTCATACTGGTCCATATATAATTTGTCGAGATGGTGTTGGTATTCGATTTCAAACCGATCAAAATCAAAAGGCACGTCACCATGCGCACCAATCTCAAGCACATACGCTAGGCGTTGAATTTCGGCAGGTGTAGCAGGGCGAAGGACTTCATTTAAGTACTCTTCGGTAGCATCATATGCGCTTTGGAAATCCTGTTCTGTGCCGTCGCTGTCGATTACATCATCTAAGACATTCGGCTGTACTCCCGTGGCCTGGAGTTCGTAGCCACCAACCCCGAATAGGTACGTTAGTTTAAAGCGTTCTGTGGTTGTATTTTCACTTTTTAAATAGTCAGTTTCGTTGATACTGACCTTGAGTACAACGCCGTCCAAATCTTCAACGGATACCGACCCAATCTTATAGTTTTCATCGGCTTCTGGTGTGGTCGCTGATACGGTTGCAGAATGAACGTTTTCTTCACTATTGTGTTCCTCGATGATTTTGCAAATCCAATCGTAAGAGCTCTCAAGAAGTTGGTTAAGCTCTTCCGGAGTAGGTTCTTTATTGGGGATTTTATCGTCGAAAGATTCCATATTACAAGCATTATATCATGCTTTTGCTATAATGTCAATTATGCTCTATCCACTACCTCTGTTATAATAAGCCACTGATATGATACTCACCGCAACCATCGAAGAAAAATCATTTGGCGACAAGGTTCTTTTTAAGAATACGTCGTTCTTTGTTGATGACGACGAAAAGGTTGGAATTGTCGGCCGTAACGGAGAAGGCAAGACGACTTTGTTCCGTATTGTTATGCAAGAAGACAAAGATTTTCAGGGTGATTTTTCTTTAGGTAAGGGCGTTTCAATTATCGCCACTCGCCAAGAGCACCATGGCTTTGAAGATATGGTTGTGATGGAGTATATCCTGCAAGATTTGCCACATTACGGTAAATTGAAGCATATTCTTGAAAACCACCCGCTGACCATGGGTGATGATATGAAGCTGATTCACGAGTACTCCGAAGCCCTCGAGCGCTTTGATTCTTTGGGTTACTACAACATTGAAAACGAAGTTGAAAAGACTATGGATTCTTTTCAACTTGGTACAAAGCTTCTCAGCAAAATTGGTGAACTTTCTGGCGGTCAAAAACGGTTAGTTGAAGTTGCTAAGGTGATGATTTCTAAAGCCCAACTGGCCTTAATTGACGAGCCTACTAACCACATGGACTACGTAGCGAAAGACAAGTTTTTGCAATGGATGACCAGTGCCAAAGAGGCGATGCTGGTGATTACTCACGACCGCGACGTGCTTGAAACGGTTGACCGTATTTTGGAAGTGAAAGACCAAAAGATTATTAGCTATAAGGGTAACTATAGCGATTACCTGCGACAAAACGCTGGCTCTACCAGCAGTATGATGAATGAGTTTGAAATGGTGCAACGCCGCATCGTCAACCTTAAGGGTAAAATTATTGAATACCAACGCTTTAAAGAGAAGTCACGTACCCCAAGTACTATTCAACGCTTTAAACGCCTCGAGCAAAACTCTCGTGATGAACTTGCGAAACTTGAAAAGCAAGAACGGCCTACGTTTTGGGTAGATAGCGATTCAGTTGCCGATATGGGCCTTAAAACGGGCGAACAATACCAGAAATTTAAAGCCAAGAATATTCGCCTTAGCGGTGTAAATGGCGATGAGGGCTTTGGTCGTTTGCTGGTGAACGTGACCGATGTCTCACTGGGTTACGATACGCCACTCTTTAAGGGCGTTTCGTTCCAAATTCGTGAAGGTGAAACTCTTGAACTTCGCGGCCGTAACGGTGCCGGTAAATCAACCATGGTAAAGACATTGCTTTCTACAGTGACGGGTAACGAATTTAGCGCTAAGGTATTTAGCGGTACGATGGATGTCGACAAGAAAATTCGTGTTGGTATATATGAACAAGAAACACCCGACATGTGGCTTTCTAAAAAACTTGGTGAAGCAATTGAATACATTTACTTGTCTCGTGGTTTAGCAATAGGGGATACAAAGGTCCGCAATCTAATGGCCGATTACTTGTTCACGCAAAACGATGCGAATATTCCTGTTTCTCAACTTTCTGGTGGTCAAAAAGCCCGTCTGCAACTTATCGATATGTTGTCTGATAGCCCGTCACTTCTCGTGCTCGACGAACCAACAAACCACCTCGACCTTCCAAGTATTGAAGAGCTTGAACAAGCACTAAAAAACTATACAGGTGCAATTTTGTATATCTCACACGACACCTTCTTTAGGAAGAACTTGGGCGGAGAAGTCGTTCAACTGTAACCCTCTGTTATTTGCTATACTTAAAAAAAGCATAAGCCAAAACTAACAGGAGTAACATGAACCCAAACCAACCCGAGTTGCCGGACCAGCCATTTACGCCGGAAGTTGCTCAAACTCCTCAAGTTCAAGCGCCGACAATGGGCCGTTCATTTACACCTCTTTCTGTGCCGACTCGTGAGACTATGAGGAAGCCGGTAGTCCAAACGCCACCCGCGCCGATAATTCCCGTAGACACCCAGCCTCAAATACCAGAAACGACCGTTGAAGCACCTGCACAAATTGACGTAGCCCAAGGTACACCAATTGCACCTGTAGTGGCGGAAACTCCAATCAATCTATTCGCAGCTAGTGAACCTACCATTGCGCCAGCTGCAAACGCTACGGATCAGCCTATGTCGATTGGCTCCGGCCCAGCGCTTGATCAAAAAAATGAGCCAAAAAGGCTCAGCAAGCCAGCGCTGTTCGGTATTATTGGCGGAATTGTCGTTTTGGCATTGGTTGGTGCGGCCGCCTATTACTTATTGAATACGGTTTCTAAAGAAGAGTACGCCGCAGCGGCCTCTCAATACAGCAAGGTCTTTCCCGAAAAATCCGAGCTGCCGCAAAACCTGCTGATGTATTCCGTAATTGCAGAAACCAACAATCCAGATTTGGTAGCATTTACGGAACAAACAGAAGGTCTTGTAGAAGAAGTAAAGGTTGAGAATGCTAAATTGGCCGCACTCAAGGCCGTTAAAGCAGGGGAGGGTAGGAAGCTGTACGCCGCCTATAATGAAAAACTTTCTGCTTACTTAAGCTACGCCTCGACCTACATGGTTTCTTACACCAAGTTTAGCCCTTCAACTGAACCGTGTGATGCAGTTGGTGATGAAACGGACGCTTCGAAATACGTTGCCCTTATTAAAAACTGTGCCACCAGCTTAAAAGCTGTTGGCGACTTACCGAATGCAGATTTTAAGGCGTACATCACCCAGCTGGCCGAGGCGTACGGTGGGTATGCGACTGCCTACGAAAACTCTAGCAACCTTACCGATCCACAGGGAACCCAAAAAATTCAGTATGCCGCAGCTCAAGTGCAGCTGCGTGAAGCTGGCGAGAAGCTCGATACGGTATCTTCTACCTACTACGAGACAATGACAAAGAAGATTAATCGAGACAGCATTAAAGACACCGGTGAAGCGCTCAGCTCGTTCCTTGTTAGCAAGAGCAATTAAGCCACTCAGACGCTTACCCTGAAATATTAAAATAAATAGTTTGTTATACTAAAAGACTGCATAACCAAGGAAAATTATGAACCCAACCCAACCTGAATCAACCACCGCACCCGTGAAACCTGAAGCAAAGCAAACTTCAGCACTTTCACCAACACCTAAGCCAAAAATGACTAAGAAAAAGATTATTTTAATTGCGAGCATCGTTGGAGGTGCTCTGCTGCTCGCCCTGGTCGGCGCTGTTGTTTTCCTGGCTGTAACAACTGCTTCAAAGCAAGATTACCGCGAAGCAGCAGTTCAGTATAATACGCTATCATCTGCCAACAGCGTACTTACTCGCAACATTACCGCCCTTAGCTCAGGGCTCACAACCGCCACCGATGATGAGTTTGATAGTTCTATTAAACGAGTCGAAGAATCAATCGCTACCCTTAAAAAGGAAAACGAAGAACTAGGTGACCTAAAAGCTGTTCGCGTTGGTGATGGCAAAGACCTCTACAACACCTTTGATGCAAAACTTTCCAACAATATAGCATATTCAGTCGATATGGTCAGCACTGTAAAAACTATTCGCCCGATCATGGTGGTATGTTCTAAGGTTTCTAAAGAACCCGGCAACCCGGCCCGATTGGCTGCAGCAAAAGACTGTTCAACTGCCCTTAATACTGTTGGTGACATCTCGAATGCTCAGTACAGTGCATTCATCGGTTCACTAAAAGTAGGGTATGCCGACTATGCGCGTGATATTGAAAGCTTCCTTGTACTAACAGACCCTTACGGTACTCAGTTTGAACAGTATAAAATCCTTGCTGGCAAAATAAACGCTACCCAAAGAACACTCTCAAAAGCCAGTACTGATTTCTCTGCCGCTGTACGAAAAACCACCGCTGAATTGAGCGTAAAAGATTCAGCCAATGCCTTAGGCAAATATCTTCGAGAACAACAAATCAACTAATACGAGACGTTCTGCAGGATATACTATAGCTATGCCTCACCACGAAAAAGCCCACGCCATGCGCGCTCTTGAAGAAGAGATTATCGCCTTCAACATTACCCCTGAGCTAGCCGAACAGGCGAACCGGTTGGTGATTGGTGATGGCAACCTTAATGCTGACATCGTCTTTATTGGTGAAGCGCCAGGCAAAAAAGAAGACCTCGAAGGTTTACCGTTCATCGGCGCTGCGGGCAAGTTTTTAAACGTTATGCTGGAAGCGGCGGGGATGGTACGAAGCGATGTGTATATAACGAACATCGTCAAATATCGACCACCCAACAACCGCGACCCGAAGGCTTCTGAAAAGGAAGCCTTTTGGCCATACCTCTTAAAGCAACTTGAAATTATTCAACCCAAAGTAGTTATTACGCTGGGCCGTCATAGTATGGGATATTTTTTGCCAGCTGCCGTTATCGGGGAGGTGCACGGCCAGCCTCAACAAGTGCAATTTGGGGAGCAGAAATTAACGGTCATCCCTTTGTATCACCCGGCCGCAGCCCTGTATAACGGGTCACTACGCCAGACTTTGATTGATGATTTTCTGGCCGTTCCAAAGCTCATTCAGAACTAACCCCTTGGCGAAACCAACCTCCCTATGGTAAGATAGGTACACTGTTTCAGAGAGGGCAATCGATATTATATCCGTAAAACCTCTCACACTTGTTAAAAAGTATCTAATGAATACATAAATTTTCTTAAAGAAAAGGAGAAAAATATATATGGGTCAACAAAGACTCTCATCCCCACAAGGTGATGACACATCGAAACAACCACCGCGTAACCAACCGCGTCCAAAATCAACCAATACGGTGCTAGCTAACACGCAAACCCGTCGTGGTGAAGTGTTCCGTGCTCAACGTCGTACTAGTGACGATGTGAACGCCCGTGCTTCACAGCACGTTATTAACATCCCAGTAAACAAATCTGTTTACAACGGCTATGGCGGCCGTCAATTTAGCGTCGCTGATTTCAAAAAGCAACCTAAGACATCAGGCCCTAAGCTTCGTGTCATTCCACTCGGTGGACTTGGCGAAATGGGTATTGGCAAAAACATGATGGCGATCGAATACGATAATGACATTATTGTTATCGACATGGGCTTCTTGTTCCCAGGTGCCGACTACCCAGGTATTAACTACATTATTCCTGATGTTAGCTACCTTATTGAAAACAAGCACAAAATCCGCGGTATCGTGTTTACTCACGGTCACCTTGACCACATTGGTGCGGTCCGCCACTTGGTTCACCAAATTCCTGCACCTCTTTACGGTTCAAAGTTTACTTTGGCCATGGTGCAAAAGAACATGGAAGAAGCAACCAGCGGTTTCGAGCCTGTTTATAATGTTCTTGACCCAGAAGCGCACGAACGTGCCCAACTTGGCGATAGCTTCAGTATCGAACTTGTTCGTGTTAACCACTCAATCCCAGACGCGACAGCAGTTGTTATCCGTACGCCACTAGGTGTATTGGTTGACACCGGTGACTGGCGTTTTGAAGATGCTCCAGTAGATGGCAAGAAGTTTGACCTCGAACGTCTAACTGAAATCTCTGCTAAAGAAGGCATCCTAATGCTTATGAACGAAAGCACCAACTGTGAATCAGAAGGTTCACATACCCATGGTGAGTTCGATATCAAAGAGAGCATGGGCCAAGTTATGCAAAAGCACGCTAACAATCGTTTGATTATTAGTTGTTTCTCTAGCCAGATCCACCGTATGCAACTTATTCTTGATGAAGCAAAGGCTAATAACCGTAAGGTCGCCTTTGCTGGGTACTCAATGATTCAAAACGTTGAAGTAGCGCTTCGTACTGGTACAATTAACGTCCCTAAAGACGTTATCGTGAAGATGGAAGACATCATCAAAATGCCAGACAACCAAGTTACTATTGTTTGTACTGGTTCACAAGGTGAATTTAGCGCCGTACTTAACCGTATGGCTAGTGGTTCACACAAGTTCATCAAAATTAAGAACAACGACATTATTGTGTTTAGCTCGAACGCTATTCCTGGAAACGAAAAGTACGTCACTCGTACGGTTGATGGTTTGATGCGTGAAGGTAGTGAAGTTATCCAAAACGGAAAAACTCACCTTACTGGTATCGGCCCACTCCACCTTTCAGGTCACGGCTACTACGATGACCACGTGAAGCTTATTACTGCACTGAACCCGCAATACTACATGCCTATCCACGGTGAATTCCACATGTTGGCACACAACGCTGTTCTTGCTGAAAAAGATGGTGGCGTTAAACGCGAAAACATCTTTGTTTGTGACAGTGGTGACGTCGTTGAAATCACCAGCGAAACCGCTAAAAAAGCTGGTCGCGTACCAGTTGGCGGTGTGATGTACGACGACTCTGGAGCAATCGTTTCAGAAGTAGTCCTTAAAGACCGTATCCACATGGCTACCGAAGGTATGTTCGTAGTGGTACTGACTGTTGCTAAGGGTAACGGACGTTTACTTACCAGCCCTGACATTATCTCTCGTGGTTTCATTTACCTCCGAGATAGCGAAGAGCTTATGGGTATCATTCGCCAATACTTGAAGCAAAAAGTTGCTCGTACATTTAGCGGCCGACGCGTCGACCTTGATGTAGTAAAGAAGGAAATTAAAGACGAACTAACCCACGTGCTTTACGACCAAACTCGCCGAACTCCAATCGTAATCCCTGTGATTAACGAAATTGGTGGTGGTGGCAAACCGCAACATGACGGTGGCCAACAAGGCGAAAGCCGTGGCGAGAACCGTGATAATGGCCCACGTCCAAACAATGGCAACCGCAACGGTGGTCAGGGTGGATACAACCAGAACCGCGGTCCACGGCCAAGCTTCGGCGGTCAAAGTGCTGCCCCGGAAGGCCCACTGCAACCTGACCTTCGTCCGCCTGAACCTCGCTACGAGCGCCCGGCACCAAAAAGCTTCCCAGCTCCAATGGTTCCAGACACTGAAACTGTCGAGCCTAAGGGTCCAAAAGACGTTCGCGGTTACTAATAAAATCGTTTCAAACAAAGAAGGCTCCGGCAATGTCGGAGCCTTCTTTCTATTTAAACGCGCTTAAGCGTAAACACGTTGTACTATAGGGGTAGAAATGGTATAAAAGTAACATGCATTTGTGGGCATCTAAACAAAAAAATACTCCCGGGTTTACTATAGTTGAACTGCTTATTGTGGTCGTAGTAATCGCGATTCTTGCTGCTATTACTATCGTTGCTTATAACGGCATTCAAAACCGCGCCAAAAGTAGCGCTGCCCAGTCGGCTGTTTCTCAAGCTGTCAAAAAAATTAATTTATACGCTGTTGATAACGGCGACCAGTATCCCGCTTCACTGGCAGCGGCTGGAATTACGAATACCGACAACTTACAATACACCGGTGGCGGAGCAACTTTCTGCGTAACGGGAACTGCTCAAAATATATCCTACTATCAAACCAATGCTAACCCAACGTTAGTAGCCGGGGCCTGTCTGGGCCATGGTGGTAATGGGACCGCTCCAATAACTAACCTGGTCGTAAACCCAAACTTTGCCTCGGTAGCTAATTTTGCTACCTCAACGGCCGGTGGCCAAACTTCAACCAACAGTATACAGCCAACGGGCGGGCCAACGAACGGGCCATATTTCCGACGTGCGTACACCGCAACGAGCACTGGGTATGCTGGTGGCGTCGACATAATTACGATGGCGGTAACAAGCGCCGCTCCGGGAAGTGCCTTTGCTGGCTCCGCGTCGGTCAGAAGTTCAAAAACGCAATCCGTTCAATTACAAATTCAATGGATTAATTCGACCGCGGGAAGTAGCGGTACGACCAATGGGTCGCCCGTTACGCTGGTTGCTAATACCTGGACGAGAATATCGGTTGACGGTACAGCCCCTGCGGGGACGGTATCTTACAGGATAGACCTAGACGGTGGTGCTGGGGCAGTCCAATGGGCGAATGGCGACACTCTCGACTACGCCATGATTATGTCTACAGCCGGTTCTACGATTTACAAATACGCCGACGGTAATTCTCCCGGTTGGGCCTGGACTGGTACAGCCAACAATTCAACTTCTACCGGTCCGCCACTTTAGTCGCCAATAAAAAAGGGCTCCGCACTTGCGGAGTCCTTTTTTATTTCTAAATAGGATTCAACGCGAAGCGCAGAGCGGAGTTATATTTTGACGAACGGGTAGTTCTACAGCTTAGTGAACGGGTAGGTCCACCCTGTTCCGGCGTGAGCCTGAAGGCCATATGCGGCTGCGCCAAAAACGAGCGTGCCGGCAATCTCACCGTAGTGAGCACCTTCGGGCCTTTCAGCAGGGGGAAGTGTTACTTCGAACTCTTCGCCGCGACCGACGGTTGTCGATTTTTCGATGGCCAGAGTCCACACTCGGTTGACCCATGCATCGTAGGTCTGCTTGCTGATAAGCTTTGGCTTTGACGGTGCGAGTAGGGTATTGCCCACAGGTACTACTTCCTAACTTGTAAAGAAGAAACGAACGTATACTTTTATAACACGCTTTGAATATAATGTCAAACACAAGCCTATTGCAAAATGTGGTAAATTTTGCTATAATATGTCCTATAACTTAACGGCCCAACGGCTTATAATGAATAAACAGATGGCAAAAAAGAAAAAACGCAGCGCTAGTAAAAAAAAGAAGGTAGTCAACACTACTCCGCAACACGTCCTTCCAGAGGGCTTTTGGTCGCAGGTTGGCGCCGTTCTTCTTATTGGCTTCTCTTTAATGATTGTTTTAGGCTGGTTCGGCCTCGGCGGCCCTGTCCTTGATTGGCTTAACAAAGCAACGATGGATACTATCGGGTACGGTGTCTACGTTGTGCCGGTCGTCTTTACATACGTAGCGGTCGAAATTTTCCGGGCTGAAAACAACCGTATTCCATTCGTCATGAAACTTGCAACTGCCGTAGAGCTCATCTGGTTCGCTGGCTTATTTGGGCTTCTTAAAAGTGCTGACGGCAACACTACCGGTGGTTTCGTGGGTAAAACGGTAAATAGCGGCATGTCACAACTCGTTGACGGCGGGGTAGCTGCTTTTATTTACGTCCTGCTGATTTTATTAACTGCTTTATTTATTGTTCGCGTTTCACCAATTACCATCATCAAAAAAATCTGGGAACTATCTCGTCGTGACACCAAAGAGCAAGATGCTAACGTTAAGGTTATGCGTAACGCTGCCACCCTTGATACTCCAAAAACCACTATGGCTGACTTTAAGATGAACGCCGGCGTGCCAATGCTTGGTGCTGACGAAACCATGGACAAAAAGAGCACGCCGCTTACTAGCATGCGAAACAGCGTCGTTAAAGATAAGGTTGCTGAAGATAAAGCCGCCTTGGTTACTATTAGTGACCCCAACTGGAAAGCTCCAAGTGTCGACCTGCTCGAGAAGAAGCAATCTCCAGCCGATCCAGGTGACGTGCAACAAAACGCCCAAACCATTAAAGACACCTTGGCTGAATTTAACATTCACGTTGAGATGGAAGGTGCCAACATTGGCCCGAAGGTGACACAATACACCCTTCGTCCGCCAAGTGGTGTTAAGCTGACTAAAATTACGCAGCTTGAAACTAATATTGCCTTAAACCTCGCGGCCCAAAGCCTGCGTATGGAAGCTCCAATCCCTGGCCAAAAGGCTGTGGGTATTGAAGTGCCAAACCGCAAAGCGGCTGACGTGCGTCTGCACTCAATTATTACCAGCAAACAGTGGACCTCAACAACCGAGCCTCTGCCGTTTGCTATCGGTAAAGATATTGCTGGCCAACCTGTGATAGGTGAGTTGAACAAGATGCCCCACCTTTTGATTGCTGGTCAAACTGGTTCAGGTAAGTCGGTTATGATTAATACCTTGCTTTCAAGCTTGCTGTATCACAACAGCCCAAGCGAAATGAAACTGATTTTGGTTGACCCTAAGCAAGTTGAAATGGCACCGTACGAGGATATTCCACACCTTATTACCCCTGTTATTACCGAACCTGAAAAAACAATTAGCGCTTTGAAGTGGGCTGTTAATGAGATGGAGCGCCGCTACAAGCTACTTGCTGAACACAAAGTTCGTGACATTAAAACGTACAACACGATGATTCAAAACAGCAAGAAAACGGTTACTATCCAGGATGATAAAGGTATCGAACACCAACACGAAAACGGCGCAATGCCATATATCGTTATTGTTATCGACGAGTTGGCTGACCTTATGATGGTGGCCGCCCGCGACGTTGAATCGTTGATTGTGCGCTTGGCTCAAAAAGCCCGTGCCGTTGGTGTGCACTTGGTGCTTGCCACTCAACGACCTTCGGTTGACGTTATTACCGGCCTTATTAAGGCTAACGTGCCAGCCCGTATTGCCTTTACGGTTGCCTCACAAATTGACTCAC
>Ga0247808_10000863_pt1 | contig 14671 bp, 14 predicted proteins | sample UWRJL089202R1_FD_179914 | JGI IMG/M metagenome (GOLD analysis project Ga0247808, IMG submission 179914) | Plant litter microbial communities from Arlington Agricultural Research Station in Wisconsin, United States - UWRJ-L089-202R-1 | ecosystem: Environmental > Terrestrial > Plant litter >... | reverse complement strand
GTATCTGTTAGCCCGGCATCAGCAAGGCTGGTTGGATATACATCAGAATTTTGTGCCGCATAGGCGAGGACTTTCTTGTTAGCTTGAGACACTAGCTGTTGCGCAGCAGCCTGCTGTGCACGGTTTTGCACCCCATTAAAGGCAACGATCGTGATTGCCGCCAGGATACCAATCACGACAATGACGATAAGCAGTTCAACAATGGTAAAGCCCCGTTGTGAACGAGTTGTACTAAAAGATGGTGTAAGAATAGCCCACATAATTATGTAGATGACTATGAAGCATGAGCGCTATACCGTCAAGAAGTGAGACGACTAGAGTGCAAGCAGAATGCGAATAATCAAGACAATCACGAGGCTAACAACAATTGCCACCCATAGCGTCACGTAGCGACTAATCCATGCAAACAAGGCGAATGCGAGCGCATACAAGAGGACGCTCCAAAGGATCGCTTCCAGCCAGAAAAGCCCTTGGGTCCAAGACGCCAAGTCCCACAGGATAGCAGCCGTCGCAACGGCAATAATGATTGGGCGAGCAACACGCATCCGGACCATCGCAACAACCGCCAGAGCGGCAACAAGGATAGTGGTAATCTTGCCAGCCAGTGGAATAGCATCAGTACACATCTGCGCAGCGGCTAGGTTGCGGCACGTAAATGGTTCAACGGCATAGTTGCCAATCAAAACTGTGACTAGCCAAAAGATAAGTCCCAGGACGGCACCGAGGGCGATAGTGCGTCCCCAGGCACGGTATGTTTGTTGTAAGGCGACAGGATCTTCGATAATAACTTGGGCCATGACTACTCCGTTTTCTCCACCGGTTTCTTTTGTAGATACCATACCGCACCTACCAGGCCAATGACAACCCCTGCGATAACATCAAGCGGCGTATGGACCAGTGCGAGCACGCGGCCGACACAAATCAGCACAACCAGCGTCGCCAATAGAATGGTCGTCTTCTTCATTTTCGTTTCAAACCAAACGGCAGCCGTAATCGCTGTTACGAACAGCGCGTGGTCTGATGGGAAGCCGGGGTTATTAAGGTAGAGTGCACCAGGTGCAACACCCAGGATCTCGAATGGTCGTTCGAATGAGGGCTGGTAGACCGAGGCAATGAATTTGGCGATGAGGTATGAGGTCAGTCCGGCCATCAGGATACGAGTATACGCTTCGAAGCGGCCATTTTTTGGGATTTTAAAGAGGAGGACGAAGGCGCCGATCAGAATGACGGGGATGACGAAGGCGTCGGCGATGATGTGAATAATGAGGTCGAGGGTCATGTAACCATAATACTCTATTCAAAAATGAAAAACTAAGCATAAAAGTTAAAGATTATTTAATGAAAATATCGTAATATTTTAAGATAAACGAAAGGCAAAATGACAAATCATGAAATTGCTACTTATCGAAGACAATCCCCGGCTGGCCGAAAGAATCTCATATCACCTACGCAAATCTTATGTCATGGACACCGTAAATACCGGCAAAGATGCACTGGATAAGGTTCAGTCTGTCGAATATGGCGTCATCCTGCTAGATCTCGGCCTTCCAGACATGTCTGGACTAGAAGTATGCGAAAAGATGCGTGATATGAATGTAAATAATCCTATACTCGTTTTGACTGGCAACGGAGATATGGCAGATCGGGTTAAGCTACTGGATGCAGGCGCCGATGACTACGTCACAAAACCATTCAATACAGACGAACTTCGCGCAAGAATCGCAGCTGTCGGTCGACGTCAAGTGAGAAGCCATATACGATCTTTAATAACGTATCGTGATCTGATTATGGATGTAGCACAACATAAGGTGTCTCGTGCAGGAGTTGATATTTCGCTCAGACGAAAAGAATTCGATATACTCGAATATCTTATTACGAATAGTGGAAGAATAATGACAAGAGATATGATAATGGACCATGTATGGAGTTCTCACTCCAATAGCTGGACTAGCACGGTTGACGTTCACATAAAACATCTGCGAGATAAAATTGACAGACCTTTTGAATCAGCTTATATCAAAACAGCGTACGGACTAGGATATAGGGTCGACGAGGTGTAACCATGATAATCAGTGGAATTAATCTTGTGAAAAAGTCTGAAAGCTACTTACGTGCAAAAAGTTCGAAATGGACAAAGTCATCGGAAAATGTAATACGACTCGTACTCAATGGCTCGTACATTGTTACGCTCACACTAGTACTTCTGCTAATTATTAGCCTGACACAAGCTCATAATACATACGTCATTAGCAGAATATTTATAGGCGTAGCTGCACTTTTCTATCTATTACTCGCCTCTTATTTACTCCGAAAACGACGGTTAAAAATTACAGCCTGGATGTTAATTGCTATTTATTGGTCAATTGCTGGATTCATTCTTCACACGTGGGGTGTAAATGCACCGGTCGGTATTCTGTTGCTAGGTTTCGTCATTGTTCTCGCAAGTATTTTACTCGGAGCTAAATATATCAGCCTTGTGGCGTTAGCTACAATCTTGCTTCTCATTTCCCTCCAGCTTAGTGCCACATTCGGCATATCACATCCCGACAGATCAACCCTGGACAATGTCTCGACTTTCGGTGATATAGCCAGTTATGCCACTATATTCGGCGTGTTCGCGCTCATTGCCTGGGTCTCAAGGAGACAAATGGAACAATCCCTCCAGCGTGCGCTGATAGCAGAGTCTGAGCTTCAAAAGGAAAAGGACTCACTCGCAGTAAAACTAGCGGAGCGTACTCATAGTTTATACGAAGCGCAGGCGAAGGAGATGGGTCAACTTTATAGATTCGCCGAACTTGGACAGCTGACAACAATTATCCTTCATGAACTGGCGAATTATTTGAGTATTCTTACTCTAGATATCGAAGACTTAAAGGATCGCCATCAAAACTCAATAGCGATTGATCGTGCAAAAGAAAGTATCACCTATATCGATACCATAATTGATCAAGTACGAAATCAGATCAAAGACAGCGACAACATACAAAAATTTGATCCCTCATCTATAATTATAAATACTCTTGAACAGCTAAAGCGAAAACATCCTGCAACAACAATAATCTTATCTGATAAACGAAGTTCACGCCAAATTAGACAGAAGATTTTCGGTGATCCATTGCGACTATCTCAAGCAATAACCATACTAGTTACAAATGCAGCACAGGCTCCTACGCAACACAAAAAAACGAGCATATTTGTTGAAATTAGCTCATCATCTAAAGCTATTCAAATAAAAGTTAAAGATTTTGGTGTTGGTATATCAGAACAATCAAGGCAGCAGTTATTTCAGCCGCACAAAAGCACAAAAGGTGGAGGGCTTGGGATCGGACTATACATTACAAAGCAAATAGTAGAGACTCATTTCAAAGGCAAGATATCAATTGACCCCTCGACCAAATTCACTCAATTTAACCTTGAAATCCCCAAACTACACTAATTATGATTCCCAGCTAAACCCCTCATACCCAAAGTGCCCATATCGCGCCGTCTGCTCATAGATCGGTCGCTTCAAGTCCAGTAGTTTTATAATCCCATTTGGCGACAAATCATACCCCGTTACGACTTCTTCTTGTCCATCGATCACAACCGTCGCCTCCAGTGGTTGATCATACCCGATCGCATATGCCAAATAGACATACACTTCTTTTGCCCCTCGCGCCTTCAGATAATCAATCGCCACTTTCCGCGCCACGTACGCCGCCGACCGATCCACCTTGCTTGGGTCTTTACCGCTGAATGCTCCCCCACCAATTGGGATGCGCGGGCCATAGTTATCAACAATCAGCTTGCGCCCAGTCAATCCGGCATCGGCATCAAAGCCGCCCACTTCCCAATCGCCAGCTGGGTTAATATGTAGCTTCACGTCATCACCAGCAACCGCCAGTGGTTCCGTTTTAATCCAGTCCAATACTTGTTTAGTCAGTTCAGCTTGCGACGCATGTTGAAAGCTCGCCACAATCGAGACAATCTTCCCGTCTTTCGTTGTCACCTGCGTCTTACCATCAAATGGCCAGCGCTCGTATAAGTTTTGGTTTAGTTTGCGGGCTAAGACAACTTCCAGCGGCAATAGTTCGGCCGTCTCGTTTGTCGCATAGCCAACCATGATACCCTGGTCGCCTGCGCCGCCGGTATCAACACCATTCGCAATCTCCGGACTTTGTGCTGCGATGTGTTCGATCAATTCAACATCACCCGCCAGGCGTTTGACGATAGCCGGTACATCAACATTGATTGCTTTAGACGTTAGCTCACCGGTGACAAATACTTTGCCATGCCCACCAGCTACATCGACTGCGACGCGCGCATCTGGGTCTTCGGCTAGATGTGCGTCCAATATCGCATCAGATATCTGGTCACAGATTTTGTCCGGGTGCTTTGGGGATACGCTCTCGGCTGTCTTATAAATTGACATAATTATTACTCCTTCGTGCGTATCTTCCGCGCCAAACACAAGTAGAAAAAGGAGTTAACATTCATCTTCCCGTGAGGGCTAGAAGGGGCACCGTTCCCGATGAAAAAGATTCATCGATTGGTTGCCGGCAGGTCATAGAGCTAGATCTCTCGCTGCACTCTGGATACGTGTTTAATTGTTTACCTAGTTAGTATACCATCGACGGATTTCAGGGGGAATACTAGCGGGACTAATGATCGCCGCGGCAATAAAGATGCCCAGTGCAAATACGATCACACCAACCGGTACCCAGATAGCCGCAAATCGCCACGGATATCGTTCAGCCCAACGGAAAAAGAATGGATGCGATTTCGATAGGACCATTGTGGTCGTGTTCGCGCTACCCCATGCGTACGTCACCATCGCTTTGCGAAGTGCGTCGGTCTTTGTCAGATCCGGCGAGTTGGTCAGTTTGGCGATAGCCCGTAGTGTCTCGAGTTGATAGTACGCACCGTGGATACGCATCCTCGCGCCAGTCTTTTTATTGGCTAGGAATAATACTGGGGCGACAGACGAGTTCACAAAGCCTAATCCGGTCGTGTCTTCGTAGTTAACCAGCAATCCATTGAACCCATCGTCAAGAGCAATTGATTTTGTACCAATCGCTTTGCGGTGAATCAGTTTGCCGTCAGTGATTGTTACCCGTGAACGCGTAATGTACGCGCCGGTATACCCAAGGGCGATAGCCAGGCCTGCAAAAAAGATACCCAGGATGGTTGCCATTGTTCGTCCCTGCGCAAATACAAACACAGCCACAAAGACAATCGCACTCAGCGGAATCGCCGCGATAAAGAGTTTATATGCTTTCCAGGATGGAACAAAAGTGCGTATTGGTGTCGTCATTACCCCATTAAATCACAGGATAAGCCCAAACTCTACGGTAAGTGATTGCCACCTGTCACACCAATCACCTCAGCCGTAATATAGCTTGATTCTTGGCTCGCCAAAAAGACATAGGTTGGTGCTAACTCAGCGGGTTGTCCCGGACGGCCTAGCGGTGTATCTGATCCAAATTCTTTTAATTTCTCGAGCGGTTGCCCGTGACTTGGTTGTAATGGTGTCCAGATTGGACCTGGTGCCACTGCATTAACGCGGATACCCTTATCGGCCAGCATCTTTGCCAGGCTCTTCGTGAATGCCGTAATCGCGCCCTTTGTCGACGCGTAGTCTAGCAGCCCTGGTGAAGGTTGGTATGACTGTATTGAAGTCGTATTAATGATACTGGCGCCTGCAGGCATATATGGCACGGCCTCTTTAGTAATCCAGAACATCGCAAACACGTTCGTTGCGAAAGTTTCTTGAAATTGTTCGCTCGTTAGGTCCTCGAGCTTTTCGACATAGACTTGTTTACCGGCGTTGTTCACAAGGATATCAATCGATCCCATTTCTTTAACAACGCGCTGGACCAGCTCTTTTGCAAAAGCTTCATTCGTAATGTCGCCGGCAATTGGCACCGCTTTTTGTCCAGCGGCTTCAATTTCTTTCACGACAGCCTGCGCGTCCTCTTCCTCTTCTGGGAGGTAGGAGATTGCGACGTCAGCGCCCTCTCGGGCATAGGCAATCGCAACTGCGCGTCCGATACCAGAGTCGCCACCCGTTACGAGTGCTTTGCGCCCTTTTAATCGGCCACTCCCTCGGTACGTTTCTTCACCATGATCGGCTGGTGCGTGAAGCTCACTATCTAGCCCAGGCTCTGGCTGGAATTTGGCATCGATCATATCTGCAGTTGGATACTGCGTCGTTGGATCCTGCATTGTGTATTGATCTTTATCGCTCATTGGAATGTTACCCCCTTTAAGTTATCAGTTTTCAACGATGGAAATAGTTGGACTATTTCGAGAAAGTGTCTTTGGCTTTTTTCGCTACTTTAGCAGCAGTATCGGCGAAATCCTTTAGCGGCTGAATGCGTGCTTCGAGTTGGTTGTGGATGTGAGTAATTTTTACTTTAATCGCAATCGCAACTGTAATGAGGGCAATGAGGATGATAGTAATCAGGCTCATGCAGATGATTCCGATGATATAGAAGGCGTTTGCAAGTTCCATGTAATGTATTCCTTTATGCTAATTGGCTAAATTGTTTACTCTATTTATTATACCCTCATTTTTCAGCCCTTTCCAATCTTTTCACTACAAAAAGAAAGCGTATAATGGCATCCATGAACGCATCTACCGAGATAACTCGTTACAAAAAGGGCAAAAGTTTTGGCTACAAAAACAAGACAGGAGTTATTGCTGATACCGATCTTATAGATCGCATTAACAGCCTGGCCATTCCCCCAGCCTGGACCGATGTCGTCATTAACCCTTCGCCTAAGGCACGCGTACTTGCCAAGGGGCATGATGCTGCTGGTCGCCAACAGGCTATATATAATCCCCGCTTTCGAGCGCGACAAGATAAACTCAAATTCAATCGTACACTGCGATTTGCCAAGAAATTACCAAAACTTCGCAAACAACTACAAAAGGACCTTGCCCGTCGCAAACTAGGCAAGGAAAAAGTCCTCGCCACCATCGTGACTCTGATTGACCAAGCCTACTTCCGGGTAGGAAACGAGAAGTATGCCAAAGAAAATAACAGCTATGGTATTACGACGCTGCGTAGCAAACACACCGACGTTACGGGTAATACCGTCACCTTTCATTTTATCGGCAAGAGCGGTAAAGAACACACCAAAGTAATCACCGATAAACAAATCGCCACTGTCGTTAAACGTCTGGATGAACTACCTGGTCACGAAATATTCCGCTATCAAGATGATGCTGGCGCGATGCATGACATCCATAGTCATGACGTCAATGCGTACATCAAATCAATCATGGGTGACGAATTCACCGCCAAAGACTTCCGAACTTGGGGAGGGACACTCGTTGCAACGACCCAACTCATTGCGGCCGAGCATTCAGACAATGCGAAAGAACGCGCCAAGATCGTCACTCAAGTCGTTAAAGATACTGCTAAAAGACTTGGCAACACACCGACCATTGCTCGCAAGTCATATATCGATCCCCGCGTCATCGCAGCATTTGATAAGACATCGGGTATCAAAAGCATGAAAGCATCACTGGAAACAATTCGTCCGCGCAAATATATGAGCCGTGACGAAATGCGCTTGCTTCACCTGCTGAAAAATAAATCCTAAGAAAATAGCACCCTCGAAAGGGTGCGTTTCCTTGTCGGCGAGCCACGCATGGCAGCTCGCCGACAAGGAGTGTGGGTGGCGGCCCACAACCGTATTGGATGACAGATCCTTTCTTCTGGCTCATGTTGTCAGGATGAGCTATCCTGTGGTCTAACCTAATCCAGCGGCAGACCAAGATCACGCATAAACGGAATCGGGTCGACGAAATTATTATTCACTCTGACGAGGTAGTGCAGGTGGTTGCCCGTCGAGCCACCGGTCGAACCGACATAGCCGATGACCTGGCCTGGCTGGACGTAGACGCCCTCGTCGATGCCGTCGGCGTAACCGATCATGTGCCCGTAGCCCGTCACGACACCTGCGCCGTGATCGATCTCAACGTAGTTACCGAAACTTCCGTTCCAGCCCGCGTAGTCGACCGTACCGGCGTGCACCGCGTAGATGGGCGTGCCTTCGCTGATCGCGAGGTCCACGCCGTCGTGGTTACGCCATTTATGTGTGTACGGGTTCAGGCGCATACCGAACCCGCTGGAGATGTTGTAGCCCTTGTCGAGCGGCAACACCCAGCCAGTCGTATTTCCACTGACTTGCGACGCGTTACACCCCAGGTTACCCTCGGGCGTAATACTGTTCGGATCACCCGACCGTCCGTTGACGATCTCGGCGGCCACCGTGTCCCATTTCCAACGCGACTTGTAAGCCGCCCGGTTAGGGTTTTGCACGGTGATCGCCACTTCCATTATTGACTGAAGGTCGCGGCCATCGATCTTTTGCAGCGCGTCGTAGAACTTGTTAGTCGCAGTTGTGGGATCGAGCCTTTCGGCCGCCGTCCCCCAATTACGCTGCTGCTGAAACAGGCCCAGGCTGGTCGCGTCGCCGTAATCCAGGTTCCGAAGATCGGATTCCTGGATGGCAGTCGCGATAGCAATCTGGATGCTTCGTGTCGAGAAGCCCCGTTGAATACCGATCGTAACAATCAGCTCGGCATTTGCCTTTTGTTCTGTTTGAACCTCCGCCGTAAAGTCCTTTTGGTACTGGGCGAAGGTCAGCTTGTTCCCAACCTCAGACTGAATTGGCACCAATGTATTATCTGGTGCAACGACGTCTGTGATCGTTTCCAAGACGTTGTTAGCCGGCTGGGCACAGAGGACGCTCGAAAACGCCATGAACCCAAACACGCCGACATATGGAGCTGAGATAAAGGTGGTGAGCACGAGCACACCTCCAATTACTAACCCTTTTTTTGGCACCTATGCTCACCACCTTATATCTAGACGAGGTACGGTTCACCGACGGTTGTGAGACCGACGGTTTCAGCTCGTTCGCGGAAATCAGCCGAGCTCCACACCGGAGTCGCGTTCGCCATGTTCGTGCGGGCAGAGTTTGACTGCACCAGCGGAAGTTCGGCGGCCGTGATAACGGTCTGGAACAGCAGCGGCGGGTGGTCCCGCAGCCACAGAAAGGCTTGTCCAGGTTCAAGCTGGGGAAGCAGTTCGATATCCGAATCGGACATGCCGAGTCGGGCGAACCGCTGCAGGAAATCAGTGTCGTTGGGCTGACGGAAAATAATCCGCGCGCCGACGCCATTTTCGATCTCCTGACCGAGGCCCCGAATTTCGGAACCTACGTTACCGGCCTGAGTGATCTGGCCGTAGTACTGATACGCCCTGAAGGACGCCGTCGGGTAAGCCCGTGACTTGTTCTGACGATCCGCGGTTGCCCGCGCGTGCATCAGCGACTTCATCGCACCACCCTCCTCGTCGCTTGCATCGACGTGAGGAATGATCAGACTCAGATCCCGACCGCTCTTTAGGCCGCGCTTCGCTTTCACGATCGCGCTGGCTTCGGCCTTCATGAGTACCGCCTCCAGGATGGACTGCGCGTTTACCGGCAGCGTCTCCCAGTCGAGTGTAACGACCTGTTGGGTCAGCACCTCGTACAACGTATTCTTGCCACCAAAAGCCCGACCGTAGTTGCCGTTGACGAGCTGCGAAAAGCAGTCCGCCGCTTGGCGAGCTGCCCGTAGACTCGACTCGTCGATCGTCCCTTCTGGGATATCCAACCGCAACTGCACCAACAGCTGCGGTCGATCGACCAGTTCGTCTTTAAACTGATCGATGGCAGCATGCTGGTTCTGACGATGGTAGTCCGCGAAGTCCGCGAGCGTCAGCTGACGCAGCACGACCTCCAAGGTTGTCGGGCTAATCGCCGCGAGCGACGATTCGAACAACTTTCGCATTGCCACCATGATGGCAATAGAAGCTTGGGCGGGAAGATTATACCCAGCCACCTCTTGTGCGATGTTGATCGCGACCTCGATCAGATCCGCCTCTTCGGTAAACAACCCGAAAAGGTTAATGGAGCCTTCTTGACCGATGTCGTAGACAGGTGACGCCAGTGCGGTAGACAGGGGCGCAAATTCCGCCACGCCTTCTTCTGATTTGCGGCTGCTAATGCGGCCACGCATCAGTGTCGGGTTGCCGTACGCATCTCTGGCCTGAAGACCAAGGAGTCGCGGCATTAGCACTTTCAAGAATGTGCTTTTACCGGAATTCTTCTCACCCTCGGCACCAAAAGTTGTCGAGTGAGTAGGAAGTGTCCATGGGTAGAACATCACCACTTTCCCCGTACGAAGGTCATATCCCAGAGGGATACCTTCGTACTGAGGATGCTTGGGTGAGATCCACGGCTGCCACATAGCAAACGCGGATGGTGTAGATTTAAACGCCTGACCGCGCATGATGGCAGTCCTCTCTCTTGGGATGTGAACAATAAACAGTGTTTGTATCTTATTTTTTAAAGACCGAGGAGTTGTATAACCCCTCAACTACGCCGTTAACGCATTAACTCCGCATTTGAAGTGTTATCCCCGGGGTGCGTGCGTTGCAGCACAGCACCCCGGGATGAACACCTTTACTACCCGAAACAAAAACGACGCCGTCCTATATCAGGTCGAGCCCGGTCGTCGCTGACAGATACGCCAGCAACTGACTACTCTCGCCTTCGATGCGCATCGGTGCCATGCCAATCGCCGCGAGGCGCTGCATTTCGGCATCAACTTCTGCCTCGAGCTCATCGTGCGACGTTGCACTGACAGCAACGTACGGGTTGAACGCTTGGCTATAGACCGACGTGTCGATCTCTCCAAGCCGCTCTTCGACCTGGCGCGCCTGGCGCTCGGCCCGCGGACCAGTCTGGTCCACGCCCATGATGTCCTTCAGATCACTGAAGATGCCAAATCCTCCTTGCGAAAGATTGTACTCGACACCTCCATGGACGGTTTCTCCGATGACGCTGTGCGAATGCCAGCGTGCGGTGGACCAGTAGAACTCCCGAGCCAGATACGGCTCGGCAGCAGACGACGAGAATCCGGTAAGCTTCAGGGTTGCCCCAAAAGTTCCATCAATCTCGACAAAGTCCTTTCCAACGCGAATGTACTGCGTCGGAAACCACTCGTCTGGAACGATTTCCTCGTTGGACTCGTGACGATGGTGAGCGCGAGCGTTATACGCCTGCAGCCCCTTCACATCCCAAGCTTTGCGAAGATACCGCTCCACCCCCTCCATGTCGAGTACCTCCACGTCATCGGCCTGCTTGCGCAGCGTTGGCATGGCGGCATTCATAATGCGCATGATGGGTTGGCGGTTCAGCTCGACTTGGTCGATCTTGCGCTTTTTGAGCGCCCGCTTGAAGGCATCGGTCGATTGCACACTCACGACCATTACCATATCGACGTCATTGGCCGTGTCGAACACGTCCGAGAGGTTGTCTTGAACCTCATGTAAAAACGTCATCCGCGTATCGTACGCAGTCAGCGGTCCATAGATCGGCTTGGCGAATGCCCGCGGCAGGACTACCTCGGGCTCGCCTCTCAACGTCAACGCTCCGAAGAGCTCGTACAGATCTTCCGGCCGAGCGCGAACACAGCTCGAGACTTGCACGGGCTCTTTGACGCTGGCGGCCATCTTGCGGATGGTGTCAGCGAGCTGGTCGTGCTGAGTCTTTTGAGCTGCGACACTCATCGACGAGATCGGACTTCCCTTCGCAACAAACACGATGGCGATCCTGTCTTTGGTGTGATTTTGAATGAACCCGATGTTACCGAATCCATGTGCGGAGAAAGGCATAATCGGACGAACCGTTCTACCAAACCGCTTGCCGAGCCGTGTCTGCTCCCAGATGATGCCACCGTTTTTTCTACGGCGAATCCCCAGATCCCTGACACCGAGGACAGGGTGAAAATACAGACGTTCATCACGCTTGGGGAGGTTAAGTAGCGACAAAAGCACCACCAGCACCCCCACCAACCAGACATACGTCTTGGCACCCTCGGGAACAACTGCGTTCAGGACGAGAAGCAGGAAGGCCATTGTGCCGACCCACAGATAGTCCCGAAACCCCAACCTGGGATAGCGCTGTGAACGCTTTTTTGGATGGGGAGTAAGGACTGCTCTATCGACTTGCATTTCGCCTCCTGTTCTGTACTGAATTTACCAGCTTGGGAGCCTGGCTAACGACCAACGACGCAGCAGTTGCTACGGCTGCACCCACCGGAGTGGTGCTGGCGGCGGCACGCGCAGCGAGCATTGCTGCCCCTTTTGCTGCGCCTTTTGCGATGCCAGCAGTGGCAACACCACCGATGAACCCCTGGCCGGCCGCGCGCTGAAGCGCTTGGCTGCGACCGTTCATCGACGAGATGTTTGCATCAACGGCTGTTCTGGTTGCGCTGCTGTAGTTGCCCTGAGTGATGGAACGGACCGTTCCGGTGATCCGCGAGTCGATGAGTCCACCCACCCGCGAGACACCCTGATACATCAAAAAAAGCAGCACGGGTTGGATCAAAATCGCGACGACTAGCGACGCAACCGTGATGACACCCGTGATCACCATAGCATTCGGCGCTCCTGCGAACACGTTCGCGAAAGCTTGGCCAAGTTCGATGCAGATGATTGCCACCGGACGACCCAGCACCATAGTCACCAGGCCGACCGCAACCAGAAAGTTAAATACCTTCCTGGCCCGTGCGCCGGCAGCAAGCAACCCTAGGCTTAGCAGCCCGAAAAAGGCCACTAATATCGTCACAAACTCGTACGACAGTAACACTGCGAATAGCTCATACGCGAACAGCGCTGCTGGTCCGAAGGTAATCGAGGCCAGAAACGAATCCGTGATGATCAGGGTGGGAAGTTTTGGAACGGCAACTACCGCACCGCTACCCCCTGATTGGTCAATGAAATTGACAGCAACCACACTGAGATCGTCGCCGAGTTTTTCAAACGCGGCAGTCACCTCGTACCAAAGCGGGCTAATGACAGCCACGCCAACATAGACGAGCAGCGCCCTTGCAAACGATACTCGCCCCCGCTTCCAGACCAGTGCTATGACCATCGTGAACGACAGTACAGCAAACGCCAGAAGCGGCGCGGCCCCCAACGCGTTACCGTTAAGGTAATCAACCAGCGGGTTGCCACTGAGCGAAAGAGGTGTTGCCACCATCCATTCAAACAGAATGACGACCTGCTGGTATGCCTTGCGTAGTGCCTCAGCAAACAAGCTGAACGGATCCCAAAGCATGTTCATCCTTTCTGAATGAATAGCCGGTCGTACGCTCACCACCCTATTACGGGCGGCGGCAAGCGTACGACAGACATCGAGCTAGCAGGTTGACGTGATGAACTGCGGAAGCAGCGTCACCACGATCGAACTGGCGACGATGATGACGATAGTCACGATGAGCGCCTGCAAGACCTTCCTGCGAACACCCGCGAAGACCGCGACGAGAACGAGGATGGCGATGATGATCGGCACGATGACGATCCCCAGGTTTTGCAACCCGAGGACGTTGCCGATGATATTCGCTAATCCATTGATCAGCCCGTTGTACAGGTCGCACTTGACGGGCGGAGCTGCTGCTGGCAAAAATGCCAGCAGTTGTGATGTGAGTTGCATGATCGAACCTTTCTGGACAAAGGATTGGTCGAACCCCTAGGCGGAATGCCGTGAGGGCGAGTTGGTTGCGACGGCTGTGCTCGTAACCAGCGCAGCCAGTTGTGTCAGCGCGTAGTCGGTCCGGGCATTGAGCGCCGAGAGTCGAACACGGCCGGTTTTGCGCAGGTAGCGGTTGAACGGGATGAGCACGACTTGCGCCGGCTTTACTCCGTACCGCGCTGCGAACTGGTACTGCTGGCGGGTGTTGCATTGGTACCGGGGCAGGCCACTCAGCGCGATGACCACCGTGTTCAGGTTGTTTTGCAACCCGTACGTCCGGTGGGTCAACGCCTCGTCGATGTCGTCGAGGTCGTCGTCCGAGTAGGCCTTCGCCACCATGACACGCACAGTACTGCCGGCGACGGCCACGTTCGTTGCTGGGATTTCCAGCCCTCCCATGGTGTCAATGACCAGCGTGTGCGCGTTCTCCTTGAGCTTGCTCGCCACCTGTCGCAGATTGTTCTGCGATACCGATTCGTTCGCTCGCCAATGAACGATCCTGACCCCAGTCAAGGGGTCGGTTTCCGTCATCATGGCCAGCGACGCGTACGTCAGCTCTTCACTGTCCGGATCGGTAAAGCTGTTCACCACCGCACTGACGGTGAGCACCTTCTTGGGGTCGAAGCCGAATCGCTTCGCGACCTTACCGGCACCACGATCCGTTTCCAGGATCGTGGTTTCCGCATGGATCGCTGTCTTGAGCAGTGCCGCCAACCACGTTGAAATGGTTGTCTTGGTGGCGCCACCCTTGGGGGTGAACACGGTGATGATCGCCATCGAATGATGACGCGCCGCGTTGATCTGCTCGCGGAGCTTGGCGCTGGCCGCCCTGTACGACCAGATGACCCGCGGCTGCGGGAACCACTTGATCTTGTACAGTGTCAGACGTGCCCACAACCACCAGATTGCACGAAGCAATCCTTTCTTTGCCGGCTTACCGCCTAGCACCCAGTCGGGCAGTGATGCCTGGAACGAAACCTTGGGCTGCCGAGGCAACTTTTCTTCAGGCTCATCCGGTTCTGCTGATGGTGTCGAACCCTGCGGCTCGGACCGAGCAGGCACCACTTCTACGCGCGTACTCTGCATTCCTGAA
>Ga0247808_10000862_pt1 | contig 14693 bp, 14 predicted proteins | sample UWRJL089202R1_FD_179914 | JGI IMG/M metagenome (GOLD analysis project Ga0247808, IMG submission 179914) | Plant litter microbial communities from Arlington Agricultural Research Station in Wisconsin, United States - UWRJ-L089-202R-1 | ecosystem: Environmental > Terrestrial > Plant litter >... | reverse complement strand
ATCTATGATAACCATCTGGTTAGTTAGCCACAGATTTTTCCGTATGATTTTTTCATTCCGACATCGGAGGAATCTATGGTAAAAACTCACTGAGACACAAAGGTTTTTATAGCCAGTGTATACAATACGAGGGGAACGGGCTCCTCCCAAAGGGGTGCCTTGGTACGGATTTTCTTCGCTACAGATTGTTGATGGATCACGGATCATAGTTAATGGTTGTGACAGATTTACATTTAACCCTTGGGATTTTTTTGATTTTCAGACACCTTTACTGAAGACATCCATCCGGAAGAAAAACTCTTAAACGATAGGTTAATTAGTTTTCACAAGGCGACTATTTCACTTTTTTCCGAGGTGCTTGGTGATATTATAGTTATCTTTAATTATGGTTGAAGCAATGAAACAGCTACTGAAATTAAATCATTATATTTGTAGTGATATGAAAAAAATTGCTATAAATGTTCCACCAAAATTAGCAGAGGCCTTTGAGAAGGCAGATGGTGAAAGCAAGCGTAAAGCCGAACTTTTTATCAATGCCTGGCTTACCGATTTTTTCAGCAAAGAGACGTCAAACGACCGATTGTTTGATATGATGAAAAAAGCGACAGCCGAAGCTGCTTCCAAGGGATTCGACGAAAAAGAATTGCAAGCATTGCTTAAGAATGGCTAATGGAGTTTTTTGTTTTCGACACTAATATTTTGCTAAGTGCTATATTTAATGGAAATTCTACTCCAGGACTCGCATTAAAAAAAGCTAGAACAATAGGAGCGCTGCTTATTTCTGATGAAATAGTATCTGAATACCTGGTTGTATTTGCCAGGGAGAAATTCAATAAGTGGCTATCATTAAAGACTAGGATTGAATTTATTGAAAATATTATCACCAACGCTCTACCTATCCAAATTTTCGAGAAAGTTGTTGCCTGTCGCGACCCAAAAGATGACAAGTACCTATCGCTTGCAAAAACCGCTCAGGCAGACTGCATAGTTTCTGGAGATCACGACCTTCTAGTTTTGAACCCATTTGAGAATATTCCGATCTACGATGCTGCAGATTTTTTAAAAGAATTAGCGATGAGAAGATAATGACCATTAGCTAGCTAATAATAGATTGTTGAGCTAATTATTAGCAATAGATGCACAGATTATTGCTGGGGATGTAATAGCTGATTTCCGCATCCGAATTGTCACAAAGTGTCTCCTTCGGAGCAAATGCGGACGATGGGTGGTTGGAGGTATCAAAGTTGAGCCACAGATTCTGTGTTAATTTGCAACTGTTTTGTTAATTTCTAGCATGGTTTTATATATTCGAAGGTTTTTCCGTATGATTTTGTCATTCCGACATCGGAGGAATCTATGGTAAAAACTCACTGAGACACAAAAGTTTTTTAGCCAGTGTATGCAAATATGAGGGGAACGGACTCTTCCCGAAGGGATGCCTTTGGCACGGACTTTCGGACTCTCTTCGCCACAGCTGCACAGATTTTGTTTGAGGTTTGCTTAGGTTGCTACTTAGGCAGCATTTTGATATTCGATATCTATAAGAATCTTTGCGCCTTGGCTTTTTGGTGCTAAAAAATAGCGTTCATTATTCGCTAGTTCCCATAATTTTTCTATCTTTGGTTTTTAATGAATTTCCTTTATCCGGGCTTTCTTTTCGCACTTTTAACCGTTGCTATTCCGGTTATTATTCATTTATTCAATTTCCGAAAATTTAAGAAGGTTTATTTTAGCAATGTTGCTTTCCTAAAAGAAATCAAAGAGCAGAACTCTTCAAGAGAGCGGCTTAAAAACCTGCTTATTCTATTGTCCAGAATTTTAGCGATTATCTTTTTAGTGTTTGCATTTGCGCGTCCGTTTTTACCATCTACCAGCAAAATTGATCAGAGCAAGGGAAATATCGTAAGTATCTATATCGATAACTCTTACAGTATGGAGGCCGTAAATAAGGAGGGCAATTTATTGGATGAAGCCAAACGTAAAGCAAAGGAGATTGTTAAGGCATTCCAGTTGAATGATCGTTTTCAACTTTTAACGAATGATTTTGAGGGCAAACACCAACGCCTCCTCAACGCTGATGAGTTACTACAGGCCGTTGATGAGGTAAAGATCTCTTCTGCAAGCAGAATGTTGCAACAGGTCCTTAATAGGCAACAAAGTATATTTACGGGGGCTGCCAATCAATTTATCTACGTCATTTCCGATTTTCAACGTGGTTTTGCAGGAGAAGAACCTATCAAAACGAATTCAAGACCGAATGTTTCCCTTATTAAGATAAATGCCAACAATTTACCGAATGTGGCAGTGGATAGTGTGTGGCTCTTGTCGCCCGTTCATCAGGCTAATACTACAGAGAAATTAGTGGTACAGCTTCGAAACTATGGAGATGAGGATGCGGTAAATATTCCGATAAAACTCAGTATCAATAATCAGCAGAAAGCAATTAGCAGTTTAAATGTTGCTGCAGGTAAAACTCAGACCGATACGCTTTCTTACAGCGGACTTAATTTAGGTTGGCAAAAAGGCACGGTTACCCTCAAAGATTTTCCTTTGACGTTTGATGATCAGCTCAATTTTAGTTTTAAGGTTAACGAAGACCAAAAGGTCTTAAGCATCAATGGTTTGCAGTCTACCCGTTATATCAAAGCCCTGTTTGGCGCCGATTCTTATTTTAAGCTAACGGAAATGCCTGAGGCAAATATCAATTACTCAGCGCTATCAAACTATAGCCTCATCGTATTGAATGGCTTAAGCAATCCGTCATCTGGATTAGCGCAAGAACTGAAAGCCTATCTTACTAATGGGGGAAGCCTGGTAATTTTTCCTAATTTGGCTACCAACCCATCAATCTATTCTCAGTTTTTAACCGCGTTGAATTTGCCAGCTGTGGCGGGATTGAATACTGTTTCTACGAAAGTGAGCAGTATAGAACTGAAACATCCCATTTTTAGGGATGTATTTGAAGCCTTGCCTCAAAATATTGATCTTCCGCAAGTGAATAAATATTTCTCATTCGTAGAAAATAACAATAGTGGTAAAGAAAGTTTACTGCTCTTACCAGGGAACAAATTGTTTTTCGCTCGTTATCCTATTGGGGCCGGACAAGTTTATCTTTCCGCAACTGCATTAGCTGATGAAGATAGTAATTTGGCAAAACATCCGGTGTTTGTGCCATTGATGTATAAAGTTGCGTTTTCGAGTGCAAAGGAACAGCCGATTTATTATATAGCTATGCGGGATAATGTATTGGAAAGTCAGAAGATAACTTTAGGCAACAACCAGTCGCTCAAATTGGTAGCTGATAACTTTGAAGTTATTCCGGAAATACGTCAAAGCAATGGAAAAACATTGTTATATGTGGCCGATCAGGTTAAGCGAGCTGGTTTTTATGGTGTTAAAAAAGCAGATTCTACCTTCGCAGTAGTTGCTTTTAATGACAATCGAAAAGAGTCGGATATGCATTATAACGAATCGAAAGATTTGGAAAAATTATTTGGCAAACAACAGGTTGCTTTTTTAGATCCTAGATCTGACAGTATAGTGTCGTCAGTTTCAGCAAAAAATAATGGAACTGAGTTATGGAAACTTTGCCTAATTTTGGCACTGTCCTTTTTAGCGATTGAAATATTATTGGTCCGTTTTTATCACATCCAAAAAAATACAAATTCATGAACCTCTTAGTTAAGGGAATTACCATTATTGATCTGAACAGCGAGTTTAACCAAAAGAAATGCGATGTACGCATTGAGCAGGGTAAAATTAGTGCAATAGCTGAAGAGTTAGCGCCAGTAAATGGTGAAGAAGTTTTTGAAGCTAATGAAGCCCTCCTTTCTCCTGGCTTTTTCGATTTAAACTGTATGATTGGCGATCCTGGTTTAGAGACCAAAGAGGATCTTCAGTCGGGTACTGCAGCGGCAAGAGCTGGAGGATTTACGGGGATAGCGGTTTTACCAACCACGAAGCCTGTAATGCAATCAAAAGGGGAAGTTGAATACGTGTTGAATAGGGCGAAGAACAATCTGGTTGATGTTTTTCCGATTGGGGCAATCAGCAAAGATCTGGAAGGAAAAGATCTTGCGGAGCTTTTTGATATGAAAAGTGCTGGAGCGGTTGCTTTTTCAGATGGCAGCAAGGCGATAAATGACGATGGTTTTGTAAGCAGGGCCCTACAGTATTGCCTTGGATTTGGTGGTTTACTGATCTTACATCCAGAAAATAAATCTATTGCGGGGAAAGCTCAGGTAAATGAAAGTAAAAATAACGTGTTATTGGGCATGAAGGGTATTCCGGCTTTGGCAGAAGAGATGCAGGTAAGCAGAGATATTTTCTTGGCAACTTATCATAATGCGCCCATTCATATTTCCAATATCTCTACTGCAGGTTCGATTGCGTTGATCAAAAGAGCTAAAAAATATGGTGTTAAAATCACTTGTGATGTAGCTGCCCATCAATTGGTATTTACCGAAGAGCTTTTGAATAGTTTTGATAGCAATTATAAGGTAAAGCCACCATTGCGTGGAAAAGCAGACCAGAAGGCTTTGATCAATGGCTTAAAAGATGGAACAATTGATGCTATCGTTTCTCAGCACCGGCCTCATGAAATTGAGTTCAAAGATGTTGAATTCGAAATTGCATCCTATGGGATCATCGCACTTCAGACCGTGCTGCCCTTGTTATTACAGGCAGGATTGGAGGCAACATTGATTACGGAAAAATTGGCCATCAATCCAAGAAAAGTACTAAATCTGCCTATCCCGACTGTAAAAGTTGGTGAGGAGGCTAATTTCACGATCTATGATCCATCAAAAGAATGGGTTTTTAATGCTGCAACTAATGCCTCTAAATCTAGCAATTCGCCTTTATTTGGTAAAACGCTAAAAGGCAAGGTGCAGTTAACATATAACAACAAACAATTTCAAAAATATGAATAGTAGTGTAGAACAAGCGCTGGTTGCATCATTGGATCAGTTTGCTTCAGCAAATCATATAGAATCACTTGCCATTGAACAAAGATTGATAGAGGTTTTTGGCAAAGATATGAACTTTTTAGAAAAAGTTGCTGAATTTGATGAGGTTTTTGATGAGCATCCAAAGTTTGATGAACTTCGCGAAGTGTATTTTGATCTATTGATGATCAACTTTTTTACGAGTGATGTCATTAAATTAGAAGAGGACTATCTGGAAACAAAAGAATGGGAGAACATTGAGGAAGAAACAATTGATAGAGGTACAGAATTGTTAAATCTACTGCTATACATCAACGAATGTCATGATGAGGAGATCAAACCAGGACTGGAAGACTTTTTAAAGGAGTTTTTATTGGTGGAAGAAGATGAGTTTCAGGATGAATTTCATATCTACGAAGATTTGATCAGTAACCAACAGTTGGCGGAAAGCAGTGTAGAAGATATTTGTAACAATGCTAATTTATTGGATCTAAGTGAAGAGATGGAAGAGCTTTTTGTTCCATTCATGACTTTCTTTTTACAGCCAAAAACCAACGAGAATACGCAACAAGAATTGATAAAATACAGTAATAACAAAAGTTTTGATGTTGCGGTATATACTTTAATTACTAGTTTTAATCAAAATAGATCATAAAAAAATGGAAATAAAATTCAGCGATAAGGATCTGAAAAAAGACGCATTAAAAAATGGCGTCGGTTTTGGATTAATTACACTTGTGTTAGGTTTGATTTCAGCTTATATCTTGGTTCAGACTACTTCAATGTGGACCATATTTTTGGTGCCATTTTTACTGAATATCATTGCTCCGATAGTAATTGCCGTTTTTTTCTCGATTGATCTCAGAAAAAAAATAGGTGGTTACTGGAATTTTAGGAAAGCGACTTCAGGGATTTTTATCATGTTTATGTCTGCCTATATCATTTCTTCTTTATTGAATTTGGCCTTTGTAAAACTGGTTGATCCAGATATGCCTGAAAAAATTCAAACCTCTGTTACGGATGCTACTGTAAAGGTGATGGAAAATCAGGGTGTTGAGCAAAGTAAAATTGACGAGGTGATCAAAGCAAAAAATGATGATTTTGCGCAAAAGAAAAATGGCACCCTTATGCAGAACCTACAAGGTTATTTAATAGGAGTAATCTTTGTTTTTGTTTTTGCTTTAATTTTTGGGGCTATATTTAAAAAAGATCCGCCATTATTTGCGACGGATACTTTTCAAAATTAGTCATTATCATATCGATCACTATGCAGGTTTTATCTTTTAATTTGATGAGATTTGCATATTGCTTTTTAAAGATTGCCTGGTATCCCATACTTGGCTTTCTACTTTCTACTAAATACCTGGGACTTAAAAATGGATATATCTGTAGTCATACCATTATACAATGAAGATGAATCATTGCCCGAGCTGATGGCTTGGATTGATAAAGTGATGATCGAAAATAATTTTTCTTATGAAGCGGTTTTTGTTGATGATGGGAGTACGGATAACTCTTGGTCGGTAATTACTGCCTTAAAAGAGACCTATACAACGATTAGGGCTATAAAATTCAGAAGAAATTACGGTAAATCAGCGGCTTTAAATGTTGCTTTTGAAGTGACACAAGGGGATGTGATCATCACCATGGATGCCGATTTGCAGGATAGTCCAGATGAAATCCCGGAGTTATACCGCCGTATCAAGGAAGAGAAGTACGATATCGTTTCTGGTTGGAAGAAAAAAAGATATGACCCTATTACGAAAACTATTCCTACAAAACTTTTCAACGCTGCCACAAGAAAAATGAGTGGTATTCAGCTCAATGATTTTAATTGTGGATTAAAGGCTTATCGCAGTGATGTGATCAAAACTATAGAGGTATATGGTGAGATGCACCGCTATATCCCTGTAATTGCTAAATGGGCTGGATTTTCTAAGATAGGTGAACAGGTTGTAGAGCATAGGGCTAGAAAATACGGTACCACCAAATTTGGTTTTAGCAGATTTATCAATGGATTTTTGGACTTACTTTCTATCTTTTTTATCGGAAAATTTGGGAAACGTCCGATGCACTTTTTTGGTTTGTTGGGTGTGTTATGTTTTTTGCTGGGCATGTTCATGTCTATCTATATGCTGGCTGAGAAACAATACTTGATACATAACCATATGCCTTACAGGGATGTTATTCAGCAACCATTATTTTATCTGTCGCTAGTTGCAATAGTTGTGGGTTCACAGTTATTTTTGGCCGGCTTTATTGCTGAGTTGCTTTCAAGAAATGCTCCAGAAAGAAATCAGTATCTTATTGAAAAAGAAATAATCTAAGCTAAGGACAAAAAGCTAAAGCTTAGGACTTTGGTTTTTTATTTTCAAGCGATCAGCTTCAAGAACATGTTTTTCTCCATCATTATTCCACTTTACAATCGCCCTCAAGAAATTGATGAACTTTTAGCGAGCTTAACTCAACAGACCTATCCGCAGTTTGAGGTTTTGGTAATAGAAGATGGTTCAACTAATGATGCGAGAGAAATTGTGGCATCTTATGCCAACCGTTTAGAGGTAAGATACTTTTTTAAGCCCAATGAAGGGCAGGGCTTTTCGAGGAACTTTGGTTTTGAACGTGCCAAGGGTGATTACTTTGTAATTTTTGATTCGGACTGCCTTATTCCGGCAGATTATCTGGAAGTGGTTTCGGCTTATTTGTTCGAACATCAATTAGATGCTTATGGTGGTCCTGATGCAGCACATGAGCGTTTTACGCCAGTACAAAAGGCAATCAGTTATGCGATGACTTCGCCTTTTACCACAGGTGGGATCAGGGGTAATAAAAAGCACATTGGCCAATTTCATCCACGGAGTTTTAACATGGGGGTTTCGAGGGAGGTTTATGAGCAAATTGGCGGATTCATCCTGACACGTTTAGGCGAGGATATCGAATATAGTATTCGGATCCATGAAAATGGCTTTAAGATTGGCTTAATCCCAGCTGCAAAAGTGTATCATAAGAGACGTACAAGTTTTGCCCAGTTTTATAAGCAACTGCATTTTTTTGGGAGGGCAAGGATCAATATTTACAAACATTTTCCTTCAGAGTTAAAAGCAGTTCATTTTTTTCCTGCCTTATTTACCATTGGCTTAGGCATTATGCTGCTGTGTAATGTCTTATATGCACCATTGGGCTATTTCTGCAATTTCGTTTTTTTACTGATCTTTATGTTGATATTTTTTCATGCATGGCAGGTTAATAAATCAATTAAAATCGCATTTTTGAGTGTTATAGCCTCGTTCATTCAATTAACGGCTTACGGTTTGGGTTTTATACAGGATTTTTTTAAAAGAATTATATTTAAGCAATCATGATGGAGTTTTTGAGGCAGCGAGCCTTTATAGATTTTTTAAAAGAAAGTACATTTGCGGTAAATGATGTGATGATCAAGTCATGGCATGTAACCAAAAGAAATTATTTTTCTATTGCTACGCTTTGCTTTTTGATGTTTATTACCTCAAATGCCTCTGGTTTAATGGCATTTTTCTTAAAAGATGTGAACACTGGGTTAAGCTCATTGATGGCATTGGTATTTGTACTGCTGTATTTTACCATTAACCTTTCTTTATTTAAGTATATCTTTCATTTATTGGATGATGAAGAAGGCGATGTGACGATTGTAGGTACGTTACCAAACCGCACCCAGATTATCAGATTTATCATCGCAACCCTTTACTTTAGCTTATGTATTATTGTAGCGGCTATATTTTTAATGCCCGTGCTTTATGTGATTGATCCGATCCTGAGGTTTATTGTTAAAATTGGTTGGGTAGACAGCTTGCAAAGAGCATCAGATATTATTATTGCCATTGCAGTGGCAATTGCCATCATGGCGATTTTTATCATTTGGATCCGCATCTCCTTTTTTCCATTTTTTATCATTGACAAAAATGTAAAGCCATTTGAGTCGATCAAGTTGAGCTTAGCTACAACTAAGGGAAACTTTACTAAAATCTTATTGTTGTTATTGGTGCTGGGAGGAGTTTACTTTTCATCCCTGGTGTTTAGTTATCTAAAATGGCCTGTTGTAGCTTTTATCGTTAATATGGTTAGTTCATTCATCATTGTACCCTTATCAAGTGTGGCATTAACTATTGCTTATCGCCAGATGGTAAGCGATTATAAAGGGGATGAACATCCAGATATTATCCACAATATCATTTAAGTCCTAAATTGTCAACTTTCAAATTAGCCAATTTATTACATGGGATTAAAATCAGCATTAAGTAAGCCATTTGCTGCTTGGGTAGTCAATAAGATCGATAAGTGGAAGAAAAACCCTTTAAAAGCACAAGAGGATACTTTTAATTCGCTTTTAAAAAATGCCAGGCACACAGTTTTTGGTCAGGATCATCATTTCTCTACTATCAAAAGTTATGATGATTTTAAGGCGAATGTTCCGATTAGAGATTACGAAGCGTTAAGACCCTATATTGATAGGGTAGTGGCAGGAGAATCTGATATTCTTTGGAAAGGCAAGCCCCAATATTTTGCTAAAACTTCTGGAACTACCTCTGGTGTAAAATATATTCCAATCTCTAAGGAGTCGATGCCAGAGCACATCAAAGCTGCAAGAAATGCATTGTTAACCTATATTCATGAAACTGGCCGTGCGGATTTCGTGAATGGAAAAATGATCTTTTTACAGGGAAGTCCAATATTGCAGCAAAAAAATGGGATTAATGTGGGCCGTTTATCGGGAATAGTTGCGCATTTGGTGCCAGCTTATTTGCAGAAAAACAGATTGCCATCTTATGCTACTAACTGCATTGAAGATTGGGAAGAAAAAGTGGATGCGATCGTTGCTGAAACACTTCATGAGGATATGACCTTGATCTCTGGCATCCCACCTTGGGTACAGATGTATTTTGATAGGTTGAGTGAAAAGACAGATGGTAAGCGAATAAAGGATATTTTTAAAAACTTCAGCCTATTTGTGTATGGTGGTGTGAATTATGAACCCTATCGTGCTAAAATTGAGGCGAGTATAGGAAAGAAGATAGCTACCATCGAAACTTATCCAGCTTCTGAAGGTTTTATTGCCTACCAAGATACACAGCAAGAAAAAAGTCTGTTATTACTTGTAAAAGCGGGTATTTTCTATGAATTCATTGCTGCAGATGAATATTATAATGAAAATCCAACCCGCGTTAGCTTAGCGGATGTTGAACTGGAAAAAAACTATGCACTCATCTTAAATACCAGTGCTGGTTTATGGGGATACAGTATTGGTGATACCATAAAATTTGTAGCTAAAAACCCATATAAAATATTGGTTACCGGGCGCATTAAGCATTTTATTTCCGCTTTTGGGGAACATGTAATCGGTGAAGAAGTTGAACAGGCCATTTTAAGTGTAGCGAATACTGAGGGGGTTGAAATTACCGAATTTACGGTTGCTCCACAGGTTAATCCGGAAGCTGGTGAACTACCTTATCATGAATGGTTTATTGAGTTTGCTAAGCCTCCAAAAGCGCTGGAGGAATTTAGTCAGAAAGTTGACCTGGCACTACAAAAGAAGAATATTTATTATTTTGACCTTATTGAAGGCAAAATTTTGCAGCCACTCATTGTTCGGCCGCTTGTAAAGGATGCTTTTGTGAACTATATGAAAGCGGAAGGCAAATTGGGCGGACAGAACAAAGTGCCTAGATTAAGTAACGATAGAAAAATAGCGGATGCATTAAATGAATATCTGATTTGATCTCCTGTTATCATCGGGTATTTATAATTTGGTTAGCTTGCCTAAAAAATTAATTAACTCACTCACAGCATTTACTAACTATTACTTAGAACTGTAGTTAGGAATATAATTATACAAGAATTGAACAATATCAAACACATTTCCATACTAGGTTCCACAGGTTCAATAGGTACACAGGCACTAGAAGTTGTTAGGGCAAATCCAGATCTTTATCAAGTTGATGTTTTAACTGCTCAAAATAATGCAGAACTTTTAATTGCTCAAGCTTTAGCATTTAAGCCAGAGATGGTTGTAATTACCTGTGAAGATCATTATTTGAAAGTCAAAAATGCACTTCCGCATATCAAGGTTTTATGCGGCGAAGATGCGTTGATTGAAGCGGTACAATTACCACAAACGCATTTTGTGTTAACTGCTATTATGGGCTCTGTTGGTTTAAAGCCAACAGTTGCGGCCATTGAAGCAAAAAAAGACATTGGTTTAGCCAATAAGGAGACCTTGGTTGTTGCCGGTGAACTGGTGATGCAATTGGCAGCATTACATGGCGTAAAGATCATTCCCGTGGATTCTGAACATTCGGCCATTTTTCAATGTTTAGTTGGCGAGGAAGACAACCTGTTGGAGAAGATTTTCTTAACAGCATCGGGCGGACCATTCAGAGGGAAAGACCTTTCATTTTTAGCAAATGTTACCAAAAGTGAGGCTTTAAAACATCCGAATTGGGTAATGGGCGCTAAAATTACGATAGATTCAGCATCGCTGATGAATAAGGGATTAGAGGCGATAGAAGCAAAATGGTTATTCGGATTGGATAGCGACCAAATAGAGGTAGTGGTACATCCGCAATCCATTATTCATTCTATGGTACAGTTTACTGATGGTTCTATTAAAGCACAAATGGGTTTGCCTGATATGAAATTGCCGATCCATTATGCTTTGGCTTACCCGAAACGAATCAAAAGCGATTTCGAGAGGTTCAATTTTTTAAACTATCCTGAATTAACATTTTCTCAGGCAGATACAAAAAGTTTTCGTAATCTTGAACTTGCTTTTACCGCAATGAGGAAGGGTGGGAACATGCCTTGCATCATTAATGCAGCAAATGAGGTGGTGGTAGATGCGTTTTTAAAGGATAAAATTGGCTTTTTGCAAATGAGCGATGTGATTGAAGAATGTATGAATTCAATTGCTTTTGTTGAAAAACCTACGCTAAATAATTATTTAGAAACCGACATGCAGACACGTATATTTGCTGGCGAAAAAGTAACAAAACTGATTTAAAACTATCTAAAGAACTAACTTACTAAACCTATATGAACGGACTGATTATGGCGGGCCAGCTTTTGCTGGGATTATCAATACTAGTTATTTTACACGAGTTAGGGCATTTTTTAGCAGCTCGTGCTTTCGGAATAAAAGTTGAAAAATTTTATCTTTTCTTTGATGCTTGGGGTTTTAAACTTTTTAGTTTTAAAATTGGAGATACCGAATATGGAGTAGGTTGGTTGCCTTTAGGTGGTTACGTTAAAATATCGGGTATGATAGATGAATCTATGGATACCGAACAAATGGCTCTGCCTGCACAACCTTGGGAGTTTAGGGCTAAACCAGCCTGGCAAAGGTTAATTGTAATGTTAGGGGGGATCATTGTAAATATCATCGTAGGTATTGTGATCTTTTGGATCGTGACTTTCAAATATGGCGAAAAATATATTCCTAATGACCAATTGGTCAATGGTGTAAAACCTGGTATTGTTGGAAGGGAAATAGGGCTAAAAACAGGAGATCGGATTTTGGCCATTAACGGACAGAAAATTATCCGTTTTGAAGAACTGATCAGTTCAAAAGTTTTGTTGGGCAGTCCTAAGCTAACCATTTCTCGCAATGGAAATGCAATTGATTTAAGGGTTCCTGAAACTGTACTTAACAGCATTAGTAAATATGGTCCTGAAGAATTTGTTGGTCCAAGAATGATTATTGATCAGGTAAAACATGTAAACACAGCGGCTGATTTCAAAGCACCTTCAGGGTTGTTTGTGTGGATCAAAAGCTTATTTGTAAAACCAGAACCTGTAAAGGTTGTAACTCCTGCTTATGATGCGGGGATGAAAGATGGTGATAAGATCGTTTCTATTAACGGTAAGCCTGTAACTTTTAGCGACGAATTTATTAATGAAGTTGAGGCTTCGAAAGGTAAGACCATTACCATCAAAGTTTTGCGTAATGGAAAGACGCTAGATTTAAATCCAAAAGTTTCTCCACAGGGAAGTATAGGAATCATGTTCCAAACTTTAAAATTGCCTAAAACGCATGTTGAATATGGGTTTATGGAATCATTTACCATTGGTTCTAAAAAAGCATGGACCACTTTTGCCGATAATGGAAAGGGAATCTGGAAGATGCTTACGAATAAAGTGAGTGCGCGTAACATCAGCAGCCCTATTGGAATTGCGCAGGTTTATGGTTCAGAGTTTGAATGGGAGAATTTCTGGCGCTTAACGGGCCTAATTTCAATTGCCCTTGCTTTTATGAATTTACTTCCTATCCCAGCATTAGACGGCGGACACGTGGTATTCTTGATTATTGAAATGATTAAGGGAAAACCATTGAACGATAAAATAATGGAACGTGCTCAAATTGTTGGGTTTGTAATCCTATTGAGCTTAATGGTTTTTGCATTTGGAAATGATATCATGAAGTTGTTCGGTAAATAACTAGTCAGCAATGAATTATTTCGAATTTTATGATTTGCCGGTAAGTTTTCATCCAGATCAACAGCTGGTAAAGCAAAAGTTTTATGAGTTGAGCAAAAAATATCATCCAGATTTTCACATCAACAGCGATGCTGATCAACAGGAAGAAATATTAGAACGCTCCACGTTCAACAATAAAGCTTTTCAGGTTTTAAAAGATCCGCAGAAACGTTTACACTATATTCTGACGTTGAAAGAACTCTTGGTAGAAGGAGAAAATTATGTGCTACCACAAAGTTTTTTAATGGAAATGATGGATGTGAATGAAGCTTTGATGGAGTTGGAATTCGATCCTGATGCTGCGAAAAGTTCGGCGCTAAAAACGCAGATTTTATCAATCAAAAAGGAATTAAATGATGAGTTAGAGGCATTGACCTCAAGCTTTGATCATATTCAAGATCAAGATCAAGAAACAGCCTTAAAAGCAATCAAAGACTTGTACTATCGCAATAAATACCTGATCAGGATCAAAGAAAGCTTAGCTAAACTAGGGTAGCATTAAAATGATGCTTTTTTATCAAAGTCAATTTTCATTTTAAACACATCTTCTAATTTACCTTTTCAGTTTTCAGTTTATGCTGACTACTTTTGGTCTAAAATAAAATCTCATGACCGCATTAAGTTTGTTTAGAAAAGTAGCCGTTGCCGAGGGTATATCTTATTTACTACTTGTTTTTATCGCCATGCCATTAAAATATTGGGCTGATATGCCCTTGGCTGTAAAATATACAGGTTGGGCACATGGATTATTATTTGTTCTATATGCTGGTTTTTTACTTGTTTCATGGATTGTATACAAGTGGTCTTTTGGTAAAGCAGCATTGATTTTCTTAGCTTCTTTAATTCCATTTGCACCTTTCTTTGTTGATAAAAAATTGAAAGAAGACAAACAATAGGTTACTGTACCTATATTTATCCTGTAAACGTTGATTTAAGTATAAAATAGGTTTGGATATGTATAAAATTGCTTTTGGCCTTTGTTTTATTGTTTTTTGTTTCAGCAGATCTACAGCTCAAACAAAAGTTGACCCTAATTTTCATATCTACCTCTTGATGGGTCAATCCAATATGGCTGGCCGTGGTGTAATTACGGATGAGTTCAAGGATCAGGGTCATCCAAATCTATTGATGCTCACTGCTGATGGCAAGTGGGTAGCAGCTAAACATCCTATCCATTATGATAAACCAAAAGTATCCGGTGTTGGTCCGGGTTTGGCTTTTGGGATAGATATGGCTAAAACT
>Ga0247808_10000857_pt1 | contig 14711 bp, 14 predicted proteins | sample UWRJL089202R1_FD_179914 | JGI IMG/M metagenome (GOLD analysis project Ga0247808, IMG submission 179914) | Plant litter microbial communities from Arlington Agricultural Research Station in Wisconsin, United States - UWRJ-L089-202R-1 | ecosystem: Environmental > Terrestrial > Plant litter >... | reverse complement strand
GCAGTAATTGTGGAAGATGAAAAGTATTTTGATCCTAAAAATAATATTTTTTACGTTCCCTCAACGCTCCTGTTTTTACAGCAATTATCCATTTTTCATAGAGACCAAATCAATATTCCAATTATTGGACTTACGGGAAGCAACGGAAAAACCACGACTAAGGAATTGATCAGTACAGTTTTGTCATCCAAATTCAAAACGCAATTTACTTTTGGAAATTTGAATAACCATATCGGTGTTCCGTTAACTTTGCTTTCGATCCGGAAAGAACACGAGATTGCAGTTATAGAAATGGGAGCAAATCATCAAAAGGAAATCGAAATGCTGTGTGAAATCGCAAAACCAAACATCGGTTACATTACCAATTTCGGCAAAGCACACCTTGAAGGTTTTGGCGGTTATGAAGGTGTAATCAAAGGAAAATCTGAATTGTATAATTATTTGATTGAAAATAAACAACAGATTTTGGTTAATGAAAATGACACAATTCAAAAAGAGAAAATTGAAAATTACAATTCAAAAATAACATTTGGAATTTCTACTTCGGATTATCAGTTCGAATCTATCTTCAAAGATAATTTTGTTGGAATTAAATATAATGATACAGAAATATTCTCCAATCTGACGGGAAGATATAACTATGATAATATTTCCGCGGCAGTTGCCTTAGGATTACATTTTAATCTGAATATTAAAGATATAAAAAGCGCAATTGAGAATTACGTACCTTCCAATATGCGTTCGCAGATTCAGAAAAGGGGAGCAAAAACTTTGGTTCTGGATACTTACAACGCCAATCCGAGTAGTATGCTGGTTTCTCTGGAGAATTTCAAAAGCTTCGAAGGTTCTAAAACCGTCATCATTGGCGATATGCTAGAATTGGGAGAGGAGAGTTTGAAAGAGCATCAAACCATTATCGATTTTGCGGAGTCTTGTAATTTTGATGAGATCATCACGGTTGGCCCGCATTTCAAATCGGTTTATCCATCGGTCAATGCATTTTTGAATACCTCGGAATTAATAGAAAGATTGCAGTTGATGACAATCAAAGAAGACAATATTCTACTCAAAGCTTCCCGGGGAATTGCTTTGGAAAAGATCATCGAGTTTCTATAAAAAATCTAAAAACCTCAATTAAGATTGAGGTTTTTTACTTTTAAAATCATTAAGAATCAGCTTAATATTTTGAAATGTAGAAGGCAAGATTTCGCTTTCAATTTCCTGATCATTTTTCCAGCCCACTTCATTGATTCCTTCTTCTATTTGAGGTTTTGGGGTTTCATTTCCGGAATAGAACATTTCAAACCAGTAAGTGGTTTTCAGTACTTTATCACCATTTCTTTCGGTGTAAATATGATAGGTGGAATTGATAAAATCCTTCAGTTCCAGATCAAAAATGCCACATTCTTCTTCCACTTCTCTCACGGCAGCAAGTTCTCTGGATTCGCCTTTCTCAATTTTCCCTTTCGGAAGATCCCATTTTCCCAATCGGTGGATGAACAGGATTTTGTTTTCAGAATTCAGAACGATGCCTCCCGCAGCCTCTATGTTTCTGAAAAAACCTTTAAAGTCTGCCCAAAGTTTATCAAGGTCGTGATGATAAATATTTAAGCCTTGCGATGCCGTATTTGTAAGTAGATCCACTGCAAATTCAAAGCTATGCGTTCCATCGTAATTCAATGTTTTCGGGCTGTCTTGAGGCTCCTGGCTCAAAACTATTTTTTTTTCATTGATAAAAACTTTATACATTTGTAAGGCTTTAATATAATTACAAAAATATAAAAAATGAACTTAGAAGGACGAAAAATTATAGTAAATAAATCTGCATCAGAATTGGCGGGAATGCTGAAGAATCCACAAGATTACAAAGATCTGATGCCGGAAGGTCTTCAAAGTTTCGAAGCGAGAGAAGATGGTTTCAAATTCGGATTGAAGGGAATGCCTGAAATTGCTCTCAAAATTGATAATGTGTCTGATACAGAAGTTGTTCTGAAGTCCGCAAGCTCAAGTCTTGACTTTGCTTTGACTGGGAATATGAATCCTTTGAACGAAAATCAAACTGAAGTTCAATTGTTATTCGAAGGAAAATTCAATCCGTTTATCAAAATGATGGTAGAAAAACCGCTTCAGAATTTCATCAATTCTTTGACAGATAAGATCGAGCAACTTTAATAAGCTATCAACCCCGAAGAATGATCCGTCAAACTTCCAGTTGCCGATGATAAAACATTATTGAGATTCAGTGATCTCAAAACGCCCATAAAAGCAAAAATCAAAGCTTCTTTATATTCAATGATTTCTTTCACAGGAATTTGGATTTCGGTTTTGGTCTTTGCTTTTATCTTTTCTATGAGATAATTGTTATAAGTTCCTCCGCCGGTTATCAAAACATTTTTAATCTCAAATTCATCCAATATTTTTGCAATCTGGACTGCAGAATGTTCTGTGAAAGTAGCCAAAAGATCTTCCGTTTTTTGATTTTTTATGAGTGGCAGAATCTGAGAATTGATCCATTCTATTCCAAGAGATTTCGGTGCTTTTTCCTGGTAAAAATTTAATTGATTCAACTCATTTAAAAGTTCATAATCTATAATTCCGGATCTTGCCAAATCACCATTTTTATCATATTTCTTCCCGAGTTTCAATGCCAAATCATTGAGGATAATATTGATAGGACAAATATCAAAAGCAATTCGTTTTCCCTCTCTCTTCAAAGAAATATTGGAAAATCCGCCAAGATTAACACATGAATCAAACTCAGCAAACAATAGTTCATCGCCAATCGGAACCAACGGTGCACCATTTCCGCCAAGCAAAACATCCTGACTTCTAAAGTCGTAAACAACGGTTTTATTGGTTTTAATTTTAATCGCTCGTCCGTCGCCAATCTGTAAAGTGAATTTATTTTTAGGCTGATGAAAAACGGTATGACCGTGAGAGGCAATTAAATCTAAATTTTGGATATTGTTTTTAGAAATAAATTCCTGCGCTTTCTCACCCAGATAAAATCCATAATCTGAATTCAGCTGTAATAATTTTTCGCTGGAAATGTTGATGGAACTTTTCAAATCATTTTCCCATGCAGAAGAGTAGGCGACGGTTTCGCATCTTAGAATCTCAAAATCCCAATAGGAGTTTTGTCTCGTAAATTTTGAATAGCAAATATCCAAACCGTCCAGACTGGTTCCGGACATCAGGCCAATTGCGTAAAAACTTTGATTTTCCACTTTGTAAATTTAGGAATAAAAGCCAATAGCCAAAAATGATTTGCGAAGCTGATTATTTGCTTGTCGCTGGTAAATTGGCAGAATTAAAACTTCCGGAATTATTGAAAAAGGTGTATTCTGAAAAGTCATCTTTTGCGACCATTCCGTGTGCGCCAACCAAGATGTTCCCATCTTTGTCGGAAACGTAAACAGTATCTTTGGTGTACATTTTGTTTTTTCGTTTGTCCCAGTTAATTGTTTCTGTGACGAAGGTTTGTCCTTCTGTTGTGATGATTTTCACTCTGCCTTTGGCAAAATAGAAATCCTTTTTGATATTATTCTTAGCGTATTTAGCCCAAATTTTACCGGGAACTTTCGGATTTTTCTTGTCAAAGAATTCGAGATAAATTCCTTTTTTGGCTTCAATATATGGGGAATCTATCAGTTCGTATTGCTCAATCAGCGGAGCTTTGAATCTTACCTTTACAATGCCGGAATCCTTCTGGATGATAGTTCCGTTATGAATAACGGTAGAAGCGAAATTGGTTTTCTTATTCTGATTGATTTTTGTCAAATCTTCTTCACAAGACTGAATAAGAAAAAACATCAGCAACAAAAAGAATTGTTGTGATGTTTTTAAGTTAAATATTTTGAAACAATAATCCTTCATAGATTATTTTGAATGTTCGTGCATTAGTTGTAAAGTCGCTTCGCAAACCATTTGTCGGCAAAGTTAACGCCAATTCTCAAGTTTACAAAATTTTGACGAATCATATTATTATCAAGCGTTCCTCTTTTTCCAACTTCCAATCCAAGATCCAAACTGCTCATACGGTTGATAGTACTTTTTTGGAAAGGCAACGTAACGCCTGCAGTTACAGCATATTTGTTGATATTGGTTCCGTTGAGCTGGAGACCTCCTTTTTCATAATATGCTCCATATCTGTAGATGATTCTGGAAAAATATGAACGGAAGTTATTAAAGTTTGGCAAGTACCAGCCCCCAACAGCATATCTATAAGAATCCTGATAGCTAAAAGGTCGTCCCAGGAAATTGATACTTTCTCCTTTTTTATAATCTAGCTGAGTTCCCAGAAACCATTTGGTCTCTTTACCGTAACCAATACCCAAAGATCCTTCTTGTGGAAGAAACTTTTTGTCAAAATTATTTTGTTCCTCTATGATCGTTTCGTACGCTTTTGTGTCGCCTAGCAGATAAAAATACGTACTGTTGGTGTACATGTTTTTCAGATTTCCACTATTACCAATGGTGTAAGTTGCTCCCACAGTTAGTTTGTGGTCGTTTGCCATTTTTTTCTGGTAAGTAGTTCCCAATGTAAAGTTAAATGCTTTTACTCTGTAACTGTTAGAATATCCGCTGATCAATTCTGCTCCAGTAAAAGCCACTTCTTCTATGTCATATAATTTCCCGAAGAAAAAATTGGATCTTAAACCAACCGCAAATTCTGTATTGATCTGATAGGAGAGTGCCGCCTGAATTGTATTAATAGAACCTTCACCATGGAAATTATGCACTTCTGTGACTTCGCTGTTGTTGTTTAGAAGTTTGCTGGTAACGATGTCATAACTTTTGGAACTGTAAGGCTGGAATCCCATCCCAAATTTTACTTTTCTGGAAATAGGAAAAGCGATACTTATATTAGAAAGGTAGGTAGAATGTTTATCACTTTTAAGATTGTTAAAGTCTGACCTGTAATAATTGTTCTCGTTCGTTCCTTCTACTTTGAGACTAGTAAGTTCCAAATTGGTATTCGCTGCCGGGTTTTTGAAATTAAAACTGTTGTTAAAATCCCAGACATAAGCTGTAGAAATACCTCCCATTGCATTAATGTCAACTGTATTATCATATTTCACATCTCCAATCCCATAAGCTCCGTAAGGCGAGTTTCCAATACTTTGAGCATTCAGGAAATATCCTGCAACCAATGATGATAAAACAAAAATTCTTTTCATATGTAGATATTGATTGTTTTTTTAAAGGCTATAAGTTCTTGCTCAATCTCCATCAGTGCTTTATGACCTGAATTTCGACGATTTAGTCCTTTAAAATTTCAATCCGCAAATATCTTAATTAATAATGAATTGCAAAAATATAATTCGGTTAAAGTTTGTTAAGTAATTTCGATGGTTTGAAGATATTTGACGATTGATGGTCTATATTTTAAGATAAATGAGGATTAGCATTCTTAAAATATCCGTTGCCACTTTCTTAAAAATATAAATGAAAACACAGTTAGTTTTTAAAATAAAACTTGAAAAACTTAAGATATCGGATATAACACTTCTTTACAAAATATTATCTTTGCTGTTATGAAATGGGAACAGATCATTGGGCAACAGCCTCTCAAAAATGTTTTGCAGGATAGCATCAGTAATTCCAGGGTTGGACATGCACAGCTTTTCTTAGGAGAAGAAGGTTACGGCGTATTGCCTCTGGCTTTGGCGATGGCGCAGGAAATTTTCGAAAAAGAGAACCCGGCTTCTGTTCATAAAGTTGAAAACCTTAATCATCTTGATCTGCATTTCAGCTTTCCTGTTTTTTCCGAGAAGAATGTTTCATTGAGCAAACGTTTTTTCGACCAGTGGCGGGAAATGGTTTTGGAAAATCCCTATTCTTCTTTTGATGACTGGACGACTTTTCTGGAATCTGAAAACAAACAATTTTTCATTTCTGCAGACGAAGCGGAAGATATCGGGCAACGTTTCACGCTTAAAAGTTTTGAAGGTGGAAGCAAAATCCTAATCGTCTGGCGAGCGGACAAAATGAACGATTCTGCAGCCAACAAAATCCTGAAATTTCTGGAAGAGCCTCCAAAAAACACGTACATCATTCTTTGTGCGCCAAGTGCTAACGATATTCTGCCGACTATTTTATCAAGATGTCAGCTCATTAATGTTCCAAGAATTAATGATGAAGATCTTATCAGTCATCTTCCCAATAAAGAGACAGCAAAAGAAGTTGCATATCAGGCACAGGGCGATTGGAATCTTGCCAAGTATTTGTCTGAGAATAATGCCGGCGCTTCAGAGTTCGAGACTTTTTTTATACAATGGGTTCGGAATGCGTTTCAAGCTAAGAAAAAACCGGAAGTTCTGCGCGAAATCGTAAAGTGGGCGCGCCAAATTTCTGAATGGAACCGCGAAAAGCAAATGAAATTCCTTAATTATTGTATCGAGATTTTTCGTTTGGCAATGCTTCAGAACTATGGCAATGAAAATTTGGTTTACAAAAAACTCTCCGAAGGTAATTTCAACTGGCCGGCATTTTCAAAGTTCATTCATGGGGCAAACATTGTTTCCATTGTAGAAGAAATTACGGATGCTGCTTACCACATTTCTCGAAATGCCAATTCCAAAATTGTTTTGACAGATATGGGAATTAAACTGACCAGATATATTCATAAGGCTTCGAGTTAAGAGGAATTATAATATTTTGGTTATGTGATTGTTATATATTATTTCTTACATTTATAACAAATTAATAATCAGAATATGAAAAAAGTAATCCTTTACACTTCAGTCGCATTAGCAAGCGGCGTTCTCTTTACAAATATCTTCAATTCGATGGTCATTTCTGAAGCTGTCAAAAGTGATATTCCAAATTCTGTGATGGCTGCGAGAGAATATTTCAAAACCGTGAATCCTGGTGATTTCTTCAAGATATTTTCTCCGGCAACACAAGTTTTTACCTTATTAGCTTTAATTTTATTTTGGAAAACCGGGAAATCTGTAAGGTTATTTCTTGGAATTGCTTTGCTGTGTTATATTTCAGGAGATATTTTCGCATTTACTTATTTCCATCCGCGGAATGATTTGATGTATCTCTCTCAACCAATCCTAGATACTGAAACACTCAAAACTATTTCATCAGAATGGAGTAGTATGAATTGGTTAAGATCTTTTGTGCTTTTTGTTGGCGTTGTGTTTTCTTTTTTAGCGACAGATAAAATTTATTCTTTAAAATTAAATTCTGGTCAGAAAGCAGTGTAATTTCTACTTATTCAATTTATACTATTGGGATGAGATTCTATAAGTGTCATTATTAATAAAAATGTCCTTCAAATAGATCTTTCTGCAATCATTTATAAAATCTATATTTTGTTCATAAAAAATTAATCAATCAAACATTTGTTTGATTGATTTTTTGTTTTAAATTTGCATTGTTAAAATCAAGAATATGCCAACAAAAGAAGAACATATTATGATGGTTGCGGAGAAACTCTTCGCTGCTAATGGTTATAATGGAACTTCTGTAAGAGATATTGCTTCTAAGGCCAAGGTAAATGTCTCGATGATTTCCTATTATTTCGGATCCAAGGAAAATCTAATGGAAGAGCTTTTCAAATGGAGAATGGAGGAAGGTCTCAACTTTACCAAAACTATTTACGGAAATTCTGAACTTAATGAAATCCAAAAATTAGACAGTTTTATAGATAGCTATGTCGGCAGAGTTCAGAAGCTGAAAGATTTCTTTTTGCTTGTACATGCTCAGCAGATCATCAGTCAGAACAAAAATATTCAGAATTTCCTGAAAGATTTCAAGATCAGTTATATAGAGATCAATCAGAATGTTGTGGAAAGTGGATTGGCTAGTGGGATCTTCACAAAAAGACCATCTTATCATCTGATGCAATGTACAATTACAGGAACTATTTTCAACGCTTTGCACGGCATCAAAATCTATAAGGAATATCTCAAAAAGCACAATGCTGATTTCGATGAAAAACAATACGAAAGCCAATACTTTCTAGAAGCAGCGAATCACGTTAAAACCATTGTGAGATCTTTGGTCGGTTATCAGGAAAAATAAACTTCACTCAATTATAATAACAATAATGCAAACAATGAATCAATTTTTAACAGCAATTATTCTTGTCGGAACTTTCGGTTTCTTTTCTGCTCAGGAAAAACGAACCATAAGTCTGGAAGAAGCGGTTAAATTAGGGATCGAGAACAGCAAAAATCTTAAAATAGACCGCGCTCAGATCGAAGAATCCACAGCCAACCTTTTGGCAGCGAAGAACAGACAATTACCGGATCTTACGGTCTCTGGAAGTTATTTGTATCTACCATTAGAACCACACGTTGACCTCAAGATACAGGGAATGTCTGGCGGCGGACCAAAGGTGAGCAATGTGCTTTACGGTTCTGCTAACGTTTCAGTTCCTATCTATTCTGGCGGAAGAATAAAATACGGAATCAAATCTGCTGAATATCTGGTAGAAGCTTCTAAACTAAATGCTGAAAATGATAAGAATGCGATTGCCTACAATATTTCTCAAGCTTACAACAATTTGTTCAAAGCGAATGAGGTTGTAAAACTTTTGAAAGAAAATTTGACTTCGTCTCAAAAGAGAGATCAGTCTTTCATTAAGCTGGAAAATAATGGCGTGATCGCAAGAAATGACCGTTTGAAAGCACAACTTCAAACTTCGAATATCGAATTACAGTTGATGGAAGCTGAGAACAATTACAGCATCGCCAACATTAATATGGATCTGTTATTAGGACTGCCAGACAATACAGAAATCGAAGTTGATTCCAATTACATCGGAGAAGATGACCTTACAAAACCGGATGACTATTATTTGAATTTAGCCAGAGAAAATAGAAATGATCTCAAAGCTCTGGATTATCAAAGAAAAGCGGCAGCGCTAGGATCCAAATCTGCAAAAGCGGAAAACCTTCCTTCATTAGCCCTCACAGGCGGTTATGTTGCGGCTGATGTTCCGAAACTTTTGACAATTTATAATGCTGTAAATATAGGAGTTGGATTACAATATAACCTTTCCAATATTTGGAAGAAAAATTCAAGCTATGTTCAATCAAAGGCTAAAGAACAGGAATTGGCAGCCAGCAATGAATTGCTAAATGACAATGTGACTTTGGAAGTGAAACGTGATTATCAAAACGATCTTTATGCCCACAAGAAAATTGATGTTTATCAAAGAGCATTGGAGCAGGCAGAGGAAAATTACAGAATTACACTTAATAAATATAATGCAGGACTGGAAACAATCACCAACCTTCTGGATGCTGACACAGCGAAGATCACAGCTAACGTCAATGTCGTGACTTCAAAAGCGGATGCGGCATTAGCTCACAAAAAATTACTACAAACAACAGGAACTATCAATAACTAATTATAATAAACTATCAATAAAATGGCACAAGATAATATAAAATTCGAGCAGGGAGAAGTTCCTGTGAAAAAGAAAAAAAGTCCGGTTTTCTACATCGTTCTTACAGTTGCAGTTTTGGCAGCGGCTTTCTTCGGTTTCAGACAATACCAATACGGACAAGCTCACGAAGAGACCGATGATGCACAGATCGCAGCAGATGTAAGTCCTGTAATCTCTAAGATTTCTGGTTACATTTCCGAGGTTAAAGTAAAAGACAATCAATTTGTTAAAAAAGGAGATACATTAATTATCCTTGATAACAGAGATCAGTCTATGGCTTTGTCTCAGGCAGAAGCGGCTTTGGGAACGGCCAGAAGTAATGTTTCTTCTGCACAGGCCGGATCAACAGCAGCAGCTTCAGGGATAAATAACTCCAGAGCAGCAGTTCAGACAGCTAATGCACAGATTGAAGCGGCAAAGGTTAATGTTTGGAGAACAGAACAGGATATGAAAAGATATACTGAATTGGTAAAAGACCACACAATCACGCAACAGCAGTACGAGCAGGCTTCTGCAGCTTATCAAACCGCTCAGAAACAACTTCAGGTTTTGGTAGATCAGAAAAATCAGGCGAATGTTCAGACTGGTGTTGTGACATCTCAATCCAATGCAACTTATCAGAATATCGGAATCGCTAATTCTACTTTGAAACAAAGACAAGTCGATGTTGAAAATGCAAAACTGAATCTTTCTTACACAGTGATTACAGCAAAAGAAAGTGGTTATGTTTCTAAGATCCCAGTTCAGGCAGGACAATATATTCAGGCAGGTTCTCAATTGTTCAGTGTAGTATTGAGCAATCAGAAATGGGTTGTAGCGAACTACAAAGAAACTCAGGTTGAAAAGATGGTGGAAGGACAAAAAGTAGAAATCGAAATCGATGCTTATCCTGATCAGAAATTCCAGGGAACGATCAGTTCGTTCTCTCCGGCAACCGGTTCTGCATTCGCATTGCTTCCTCCAGACAACGCAAGTGGAAACTTCGTAAAAGTAGTTCAGAGACTTCCGGTGAAGATCACGTTTGACAACCTTAATGAAGATATTATGAAGAAACTACGCGTTGGAATGAACGTTCAAACAACAGTTTCCCTTAAGTAATTAAAAAATTAAGAGATTTTGATATTAAGAAATTCGATAATCTCTCAATTCCTGAATTTCAAAATCTCTTAATAAAAAATAAAACAATGCAAGACGATTCATTAGTAGAATATGGATTCCGCAGAACCATTATTACTATCACCGCCATTATGTGCGCCCTTCTGGAGATTGTGGATTCCACGATTGTGAATGTGGCCCTTAATGAAATGAAAGGTAATCTTGGAGCCACACTTTCCGAAGTGGGCTGGGTGATCACGGCATATGCCATTGGTAACGTTATTATCGTTCCGATGACGAGCTGGCTGTCTCAGCAGTTCGGACGTAGAAATTACTTTGCGGCTTCCATCATTATATTCACGATTTTTTCTTTTCTCTGTGGTAACGCAACCAACATTTGGGAACTTGTATTTTTCAGATTTATGCAGGGAGTCGGAGGTGGAGCACTTTTAGTAACATCACAGACGATCATTACAGAATCTTATCCTGTTGAGAAAAGAAGTATGGCTCAGGCTATTTATGGTCTGGGAGTAATTATTGGTCCAACTCTGGGTCCGCCTTTGGGAGGTTATATCGTTGATAATTATAGCTGGCCGTTTATCTTTTATATCAACATTCCGTTGGGAATCATCGCTACATTACTCACGATCCAGTTTGTAAAAAGTCCACGATATTCAGAGAAGCGTTCGGCTTCTGATGTTGATTGGGCAGGGATTGGATTGTTAGCAGTGTTCGTAGGATCATTACAATACATTCTGGAAAGAGGCCACGAGGACGATTGGTTTGAAAGTAAAGCAATTTTGTTTTTAACGATCAGTGCAGTTGTCGGATTTATATTATTCATTTGGCGTGAACTTACCTTCAAATATCCAATCGTAGAACTTAGAGTTTTGAAGAACGGAAACCTGAGGATCGGAACTATAATGTCCTTCGTTTTAGGATTTGGTTTGTACGGTTCTACGTTTATTGTTCCACTTTACACGCAGAGTATTCTCGGCTGGACAGCATTGCAATCAGGAGCTTTGATGATTCCTGCAGCATTGACGACTGCTTTTATGATGCCGATCATCGGACAGCTTCTTACGAGAGGTGTCAAACAGCAGATCCTGGTTGCTTTGGGATTATTGGTATTCTTCGTCTATAGTTTCTGGGGCTACAAGATTATTACGCCGGATACAGGGAAAGACGCTTTCTTCTGGATGTTGATTGTCCGCGGAATGGGATTAGGATTATTATTTATTCCAATCACTTCACTATCATTAAGTACTTTGAAAGGTGCCGAAATCGGGCAAGGTGCGGCCTTTACAGGAATGATGCGTCAGCTTGGCGGTTCATTCGGTATTGCTGCGATCACCACTTTCATCGCCAACAAAAGTGAACTTTACAGAAGCACGCTTGTAGCCCATCTGGATGTCAACGATCTGGATGTTCAGCAGAGAGTTGCAGGACTAAAGGCAAGCTTCATCGCAAAAGGAATGGCACCGGACAAAGCACTTCAGTCAGCCTATCAGATTTTGGACTATGGCGTTACGAAACAGGCGACAGTTCTGTCTTATATGGACGTTTTCCTTTATTTGGGATTGATGTTCCTGATCTGTATTCCTTTCGTATTATTTGTAAGAGAACGCAAAGGCAAGGGTGAGAAGATCGACCTCAGCTCAGCGCATTAATATTTATTTTTAGTTATTTGTGTAAAACTCAGGATCAGAAATGGTTCTGAGTTTTTTTGGCACTGATTTTACTGCTAATCAATTATCGCATAATCACTTCAAAACCAAAATTATGATGTCTCTCGCCTCTCAAATCATCTATCTGTTCGTCATTGCACTCCCTGTCGCTTGCATCGCTTGGACAGTCACACACGAAGAGATTTTCCGTGAACCAAGAGAATATTGCCAAAACGTTTGTGGCACTACCAAATCACTTGCCAAAAGGAAATTCTTTTACCTCTTCACATGCGAGTACTGTTTCAGCCATTACATCAGTTTGATTTTCCTTATTATAACACAGTTCAAACTTTTATATCCTGATTGGCGTGGTTATCTTTTGGCATTTTTCGCTTTGGTTTGGGTTGCCAACTGGTATATGAGTCTGTTCGGATATCTGCGTCAGAGCCTAAAAGTCGAGAAGATAGAAGCCAACATCAAAGACATCGACCTTAAGGAATTAGAAAAAGAAAAATGATGGTTTAAATAATCAGGAGCCAAGAACCTGCTTTCCGTTGCAATTCCTCGCGCCCTCGCTTTGTCCCTCGCCTGCTGTGGGATTCCCACTACAATCAGGGCTATGGCTTTTTACCACAAATTAAACTTTCCACAATCATTTTGACATTTTTAATCTTTATTCTTTTTCCTTTATTCTTGTCTCTTTTTTAAATCCACCTCAACTTCGCCGCCATAGTACAGGCTTCTGTCATATTCCCAACGCGCAGTTTCTCCAATATATTCTGCCGATGACGATTCACAGTATTGATGCTGATAAACAGAAGTTCTGCAATTTCCTTACTCCTTTTTCCGTCCTGAATCATCTTCAAAATCTCCTTTTCCCGAACCGAAAGAAAAGCAGAATTCCCATCTTCCGTCTGATGAATGACAGAACTGTTTGCCGTATTAATAATCATCCCGTGATGAAGAGAAGAATTCAGAAAATCAAAATGATAGAGACAAAGCGCCAGTTCCACATTTTTATCATTAGCGTTTGTAAAGTAAAACATCTTGTGCAAAAGTGCTTTCTGGGTTGGATTATCAGCAATTCTCAATCTGCTGACCACACAATAGTCTTTGTGCTCCTCAAAAGGAATTGTTTTAATCAACTGAAAAAACTGAAGCTCCAGCAAATGTTTCTGCAAAACATCCTCAGCATTTAACTTCGTAAAAAGTTCCTCTTCCCAAATACTTTCAATCTCCTGAGTATTTTGTCCTTGAAAAATTTGTAGTTCTTCAGCCAACTTTCCCGAGTAAACATAACTTTTATTGTTTTGAAGGTCGCTCAAAACTGCAATTCCATTTTCTAATTCAACAAAACTTTTAGCAATTTCCTCACACTTTTGTAACTGCAAATTTTCGCTTTCAGAAGTGGAAGCGAATTCTTGTTGCAGAAGTTTTTCGTTGAGGTCGGATTGGATGGGTTTCATTATCAGAAAATTTTTACTTAATCAATATCATTAAAAATACCTTTTAAATTTTTAGTTTTTACAGGTTTTATCCTTTTTGTTGGTTTAAAATGCAAGCTTAAAACACTTATTTCAGGTAGGTTTTCAGTATAAGTTCCATCTGGATTTGAATATGTAAAATTCATAGATTTAGTGACAGTTTCAACAATGATTTCCTGCAGACTGTCTTTAGCATTAATTATTTCAAAGCTTCCAGATGCAAAACATTTGTATTCACCAATATCTTCTCCCATTATTCTTTGAATATTTTTTAAGCAAATTCCTTTATCGTTTAGATTGAAATTATTAAAGCTATACTCCTTCATTCCACTAGAATTCATAGTGCCGTAATTGAATACTTTCAAGTTCAAATCTTTATATTTCTCAAATGAAATTCGAGTAATTGTATCTTTTGGCTGATTTAATGTAGTGTCAAATCTGTTGATTACTAAAGTATCATTTCTCCAAGAGTTTATGCGTCCATTTATTTTATAGCCTTTGTTCTCAGAGAAAGGTTCTCCTTTTTGAATAATTGTAGTTCCACAAAAATCACTGCTAAAAGCAAAAGTCCCTGATTGGCAAAAACGATAAATTTCGTATTTTCCGTTTGGGGATGCTTGCTTTTTAAAAGTACTATAATTATTTTCTTTTTTGATTTCACTTAAAGACTTGTCTTTACAATTGACCAAGAAAAGTATTATAATTAATAGAGTAATGTTTTTCATTTTAAATTGGTTATAAATCAGTATTGATAAAAACAGCCAAACACCATACATTTGTCCACTATCAAAGTAAAAGTACAATGAATAATCCAACCGAAAAAGAAAAAATGCTGAGTGGAGAAATCTATGACGCTTCCAACAAACATCTTATCAAAGAAAGAAATATTTCCAAAGACCTCTGTTTTGAATACAATCATCTTCAGCCTTCCAAGCTTAAGGAAAGAAAAGCCTTAATCAAAAAACTCTTCGGCAAAACCGGAAAAATGTTTCATATTGAGCAACCATTTTACTGCGATTACGGCTATAATATCGAGATTGGCGAGAACTTCTATAC
>Ga0247808_10000856_pt1 | contig 14713 bp, 22 predicted proteins | sample UWRJL089202R1_FD_179914 | JGI IMG/M metagenome (GOLD analysis project Ga0247808, IMG submission 179914) | Plant litter microbial communities from Arlington Agricultural Research Station in Wisconsin, United States - UWRJ-L089-202R-1 | ecosystem: Environmental > Terrestrial > Plant litter >... | reverse complement strand
CCCGTCGGTCCAGGGACTGTAGGTCGCCTTGTCAAATAGGCGAGCGGGTGGGATGAAACACTTTAAGGCTGGCACGAGGTCGATCATCGGAGGTGGCAGGTGCTCTTGTGTCATCATCCACCACTTCTGATAATATTGTTGCCAAGCGCCAGACGCATCACCTGGACCTTTGGGTGGGACGAAACGTGTGAAAATCGTCTGTTCAGAAAATCTGCCAGACATCTCGACAACCTGTGGCAGAACCCCTTCCATCCAGTCGACGTGCCACGGTGTGTCTTCGGCAAACATTCGTTGCATATCGATGCACAAGTGTCGCCAGTTCATAGTGGTCGCAGCCATGGAAGCACCCAATTATGAGGACATCATCTGACGTTGAACCTTAAGAACGCCGCAGAGTTCCTATCATCAGATCTGCTTCTGCCTTCGCTTGTCGCAGCGCCTCGCTTCATTCATTTTTTCAGCTTGTCTTCGACCTTGGTTGTCTACCGACGCATTCGGCTTAAAAAGACAGCCGCATTTTTTTCAGCGAAATCCGCCATGGCGTCAAGCCGAGCGATGATGGCCCGGAGATCGAATGGTTTTGGAAAAATCTCTGCACCTTTTGGCAAAACGAGTTCGGTTAGATTGAATCTTCCGCACGCGATAACTATTCCTGCATCCGGAAAGCGTTGAGCGACGGCATGTGCGAGATCCACACCAGACAGCTTTCCCGGCATTCGGATGTCGGTCAATAAGAGATTGATATTGAATTTGCCGATGATTGTCATTGCGTCATCGGCCGTAGCGGCTTCGATGACGACGTAGCCTTCTTCCTCGAGCGCATCAACTATCATCGTCCTGATTATTGGTTCGTCCTCGACCACAAGTACCCTTCGCATGGCGTCCTCCCGGCGGCTCAATGGGTGGATCCCAGTTCCGGCGGCCAAAGCCAGTATTTTTAGGCCGGTCATCTTTAAGCGGCGCGAACGGCAATTGTTCAAATAGCCCCCCCTTCGACGAGCTATCGGGGGAGGATTGAGGCCAGCGTAAAAAGGGTCTTCGATTTAAAGCATATTCTTGATGTTTTTAAGCATGACCAAATGGCTTTGGATGCGCGTCACCCCAACGATAGACGCGCCGCGTGCATCGGGTCACTGCCGTTACGTGCATACTTTTTGTGGATCGACATGCCCGTTGATCTGGCCGTTGATATACATGCGATCAAACCGGCTCCGCTCAACCCTTCTAACTTTCCAACCATCAGGATGCGTCGCAGAAAGGCCCGCGGCTCCGGGCTTAGAGCCGAAGGCTTTAGCGACGGCCGCTTGTTCCGCGATTTCGATGTGACAAAATCGCCGCCCATCAAGGCCATCAACTCTTTTTTTCAATAGCAGCACTCGCCACAGCCAGCATAGCTCCGTTGGCCATTCCAAGCATCGCGGTTCGTCTGTCCATGTTCGCCTCCAAAATTAGTGATTGCATCAATTCGCGAACCACCGATTTAGAGTGAAGTTCCCCAAATGTCCGCTAGCAGACTTGGACGGGGCGCAGAAACAGGGGTTGTCTTCGGCCGGTTGACATGTCGCGATCGTGGCTCCTAAAAAGTCGCTTGGGTAGCAAAGCGGATTCAAGCGCCCCTCCCTCATCGCTTTCCGCTTGCAGCGGAAAGCTCATTAAAAACCTGGAACACTACGACTTGGTACGGGTTCCCTATCCGTTGGCGGAAGACGGTTAGCGAACGCTCAGTCGAGCATGCCTACGGCTACTTAGAGGCTCACACTAGGTTTTGCTCTGTTGCAACCGGATTACGACCGGCCTTACCCAATGTGGAGGTTACAATGGGCCCACAACTGAACTCTAAGGAGAATCATGACTTTCTGTCAGATCGTTTGGTGTTACAGGCAGCACATGGAATGTGGTGTAGAGAACGCTCGATGCAGCGGGAAAGCATCACGGCAGGCGCGGTGTTAATCGAAATGAACCAGTGGATGCGAATGGGCATCAAGGACACAGAAGTTCTTCTCCGGCTGACGTTGGCTTGAGCCCGACGCGCATCGCCCGTCGGTCACGGCACTCACCCCGACGAGTGATCGCGTATTGAGACCGGTGGACTGGATCTTCCTGCTAAAATGACGTCATCTCGCTGTAAGTCCTAGTTCAAAATAGGTATCGCTAACGTTAAGGGTCCAGACATATTCACGGCGGCCGATAGCGTTTTGGTCAGAAAAGACGATAGCGGATCAGCTCCCTGTTTCGGCATGGGAGGCGGACACCGGCTTAGACTCGGGCGACCCTTTGAATCTCAAGAATATTGAGAAGACGACGATTACTGCCGTCGAAAGAAATTCCGATTGCCAGTTTTGAAGCGATTCAAACCAGAACTGAGTGCTAGCGAGGTGCTGCAGCACGGTAGCTGGCGTTTCGGAGTGCATCAAGGCTTCGGCATTGGCCGCCTCAGCGCTGTACCGAAGATGCAATATGAAGCTTGCGAAAAAAAGCACCGCCAACGCTATGCCAAGTGAATAGGAATACAGAAACCGAGCAATCCCGCCCCTGCGGACCGGCCAAGGTGCACCGGCCGCAACAGCTGCTGGCCCGGGATCTTCGTCTTGAGCAGCCGTCTCATCGGGATCTTTTGACTCCGCTGATCCCCGCTGGAAGAGATATGCGGTGAGCACCACATAAGCGGACATCTGCAAAAATTCGCTCTCCCAGTTTTCGAATAAAGACGACAGGAAATGGCCGGATACCGCGTAGGTCGATAAGGGCATAGCGGAGCCGCCGTGTTGCAGGAGATCCTCGTTAAACACGCTCCAGCCCGTAATGAGCATTCCGAGGATAGTCGCGGTGGATAGTGTCAGAAGGACGAGTGTCAGTCCATTATCTCGGAAAAATCGCATACAAAAAACTCCGTTTTATCAGTCGACAACGGAGCTATGGCTATAGCGTTCCAGATCCATCCGGCGGCGGCGTTTTTGATGTGAACTCTTTGCTCAACCCGGTGTTAGGGCAAATCGAAAGCGGAGATCATCATGCCATTTGTGTATTTCAGCTTCAGCGACGGCAGAAATTTCTTGCGTGATGAGGTCGGTCGCTGTGTCCGTAGTGAAGCGGAGGTAGAGGCACAAGCTAAGCGGATTCTTGCTAAACATTTGCTTGCTTGTGGACCAACCACGGAACCATGGCTATCAGCGTCGAGGTGATGAACTTGACCGGAAGGCCTCTCTTGCAGGCATCGGCTGTCGGCATCGCATGATGAAGCAACCTAAGATCCGACAGTCTGTCAGCGAACGTACGTAACAGCGCGGCCTGAATTTCCATGATAAGATGTCCACATCCTGAGATTGGTGGAATGCGATGAATTCAACAGAGCTTAAGCAAGTTTGCCGCGAGTTTGAACGTGAACATGGAATTGATGCGTTCCTCGAAACCATGGCGGAATTGATGGAGGAACGGATGCCGTCGCACGGAATCAACGTTCACTTCGATGGCATGGACGGCGAACTGCGAGAGCCGGATTTTGGGGTGAGCTATACACAGCATACTAAAAGAGCCCGCAACGGCCAGTAGTCCAAGGAGGAAAGCTATGAGCGAAATGTTTGTGAATTATGAATTTGCGACATGGAGGCATGTTGTCAATCTGCGTATCGGTCCAGGACCAGTGGAAACGATACGCGGTCCTGGCGAGGCTCTGGGATATCTTAATGGCCGATGGCCGGAGAAAGCAGGCCCTTATATGGATGCTGCACGCAGGAAGTGCCTTTGGGCGCTGGAAAACCGGACTGCATCTGAGGAAGCGCGGGAAGTCTTCATGGCCGCTGCCATCGAGGCGCGTCTGCTGGCCTAACGACGCATTACTTGATCATCATGCCCGAGCTCGCATGGCCAAGCAAGGCCATTTAACGCCGAAGCCTTAGCAGGCGGGCGACGGACCAGTCGCGCTTACTTGGACGACCGGCGATAGCATGCGCCTCAAACGCCAACGAACGTGAGGTAAAATGAACGTATACGCTTGGAAACTCAGCATGGCCGACGAGGTAGCGATTGAGGGGATGACCACCCTCGATGAGTTGGAACAACGCCTGGATGACTTTGCACTCCCAGGGGGCACCGCCGTCGAAACAGATCATAGCAACCATGCAGGTCATGGAACACGAAGGTCAAGGTGTCTACAGGCAACGAGCTGGTGACAAACCATGGACGCTGCTTTGGGCGGCGCTGAAGCAAAGTAGTTCAGCGACGCAGATACCGAGGCTTTGAAGGTTGCGCGAGGCATCCAGTCATCTGCTGTGTTCGAGCCATACCTGCTATATCGTAGCGTAAGGAAGGTGGTCGTCAGATCGCCGATGTAGCGGACTTTCGCATTCGGGTGATCTGCCGGCTGACCTCGCTTCGGGCACAGATTGGATTGAGCCTGATTTAAAACTCGGCCGATCCAGATAGACCTCGATCCGGCGCGCCAGTTTGCGCCATGGGAGCCGCCGGAAACACCGCTGTTCAACGACTCCGTCACCCGGGGCGCATCCATTTTGCGTAACGAATATCGTCTTGAGAACATTGCTGTCTCCCGGTACCGACGCTCAATCTCAAATGGCTCCAACGGCTTGATCGAGAATCGTCCGCCATCGCATCCGGTTGAAGAGCGGCGGCGAATCCATCTCCGGCGCACGACAACCATCACACCACGGTCGTTCGCATCGCACATACACCACCACAGCTTGCGCCAAGCCCGGCTGAACCGAACCACCTATTGTCCTGGGTTCTCAAGCACTCCGCCTTTGGTCAGAGGATCGCTGCTTGCTACGTTCGCTTACCCAGGCTGGGGTTACCAAGAACGCGGGTGAGCAACCGACGGTCTTGAACGGGTTCGAACCTACGACTCCGCGGCGGTTGTTCCAGCGTCGATCTAATCCAAACCCCTTCCGAAGTCAGAGACTTAAAAATCCAATCGTCGACCGATCAACAGTGCCTAGCCAATGACATAGGAGGGTCGTTGCGAACTGCTGATAGGAGCCGTCCTCGTAAATCGTCTCTCGTCTCGCTGTGAAATCTGGTTCCGCTCAAGTGAGAATGGCCAATCATTTAGTTCACGACTTAATCTAACCAATCTCTCGTGACAAATTGGATGGAAATGGATGAATAAATAGTGCATTAAACCGCCTCAAGAATTGGATGGGAATGGATGGGGAAATGAAATCTCTAAACACGGCGACCTTAAGGATCACGCCAGAAATCCTGTCGTTGATCGCCGAAATTGATGAATTCAAAGGTTCTTGGCGTGCGATCGGCCGGATCGCGCCTGAGCGGCTGTCCGGCCTCCGGCGTGTCGCCACGATCGAAAGCGTCGGTTCCTCCACACGTATCGAAGGGGCACGCCTCACTGACCGAGAAGTCGAAAAGTTGCTGGCAAACATTCGCCTGGGCTCGTTTACGACACGCGACGAGCAAGAGGTTGCAGGCTATGCGGAGGTGATGGAAACCATCTTCAGTGCCTACGAAGCTATTTCGTTCTCCGAGAATCATATCCGTCAGCTCCACCGCGACCTTCTCGCGCATTCGACAAAGGACGAGCGGCATCGCGGCGCCTACAAAACCCTCTCCAACAACGTGGAAGCGTTTAACGAACAGGGCGAGAGCCTCGGCATAGTTTTCGAAACGGCATCGTCGTTCAATACGCCGCAGCGAATGGAAGAACTGATCTCCTGGCTCGATGAGCAAGGGCGAGAAAAGCGGCTCCATCCACTTTTGGTCGTCGCTATATTCGTTGTCGTTTTCCTTGAGATCCATCCATTCCAGGATGGCAATGGCCGCCTATCGCGTATTCTGACAACCCTGTTGCTCCTGCGGGCTGGCTACGCGTATGTCCCCTCCAGCTCGCTCGAAAGCATCGTCGAGCAAAGCAAGGAGAGCTATTACATCTCGCTTCGACGCACGCAGGGGACGATCCGCAGCACCGAGCCCGACTGGAACCCCTGGATCGAGTTCTTTTTGAGAGCCCTGCATCGACAGAAGACGCGGCTTGAGAAGAAAATGGAGCGCGAGCGTATTATCCTCGCCGACATGCCAGAATTATCCGTCACATTACTCGAATTGGCGCGCGAGCACGGGCGGATCACGATCGCGGAGGCTGCACGGATCACCGGTGCAAGCCGTCACACCATAAAGGATCATCTCAAGGCACTCGTGGATCAAGGGCACCTTGTCCTGCGCGGCGCCGGCCGCGGCGCCTGGTACGGTCTTTCCTAACGAAAGGGTGTCACGCCCGTCTGAATGGGGCGCCTTGAAAAGATCCGAACCGACGCCCCACGCGTTCGCCTCGCGGGGACGGGCGTTGGCCACGACGCGCCGCGCCCTTCTCGAAACTGGACGCCCATGAGTGTTACAGCTCTATAGCGTTTGTATTGCTGGCTGCTTTCAGTATTGCGGTATGGAGCTGAAAGCCGCTTCTAGCCGCCCTCGTACCCATGTCAGACCGGCATCCATCCCAGCTCGATCGTGCCAGACCACGCAGTAGGTGAACGGATCGGCTTCTGGAAAGTCCACGACGGCCAGATCACCTGCGGCAGCCACCAAGTCAGCCATTCTCCTGGGGACGCAAAGGACGAAGTCCGAGCCGCTGACGGACAAGGGGGCAGACAAGAAGTGGGGCGTTCGCAAGTCACCAGGCCCAAGCGGACGTCCATACGCTGCTAATGGATCGTCCACTCCGGTTTCGGTGCCATCCGGATAGAGCAATACCACGCGCGGCAAGACGGCAAGTTTCGAAGGCGCTATGTGCCCCGAGGCGTCCCTTTCTTCGAGGACCGGATGTCCGTTACGCAGCAGAAAGGCGAATCCCTCTTTAAAGAGCGGCGCTTGATGAAAGCCTTGGGGCAAAGCCTCGTCGGTGTAGAGAGCAAAATCCACCCGCCCCTCTTCAAGCTCGCTGAGGGTCAGAGACCCCCATGCGCATAATTCTAGCGATATGCTGGGTGCCTCCGCGTGAAGCGCGCGGACCAACGCTGGTACGACAATTGCCGCACCATAGTCGGTCGTCGCGACACGGAACGAACGCACCGATGTGCCGGGATCAAATACTGGCTGGGCGAAGACGCGGTTTGTCGCGGCGATCGCCTCTCGTAACTGCGGTAGCAAGTCCGTCGCACGGGTCGTGGGAACGAAGCCCCCGCTCCGGGATCGCACCAGAAGAGGATCGCCGCCAACGGCATGTCTAAGCTGCGCTAGCAGGCGGCTCGAGGCCGGCTGGCTTAACCCCATTGCTTCTCCGGCCTGCGTAACACTGCGTCGCGTCAGTACCTCCATGAGAAAGCGCAGAGCGCGCAAATCAATATTGCCAATGCCGGGTGTATTCGTTTTCTGCATGATCCGTAATCGTACATCGTCATTCTGCAGATGCAAAGGATGCGGTAGTTTCCCGATCGAGACGTCGTTCTTGACAGCTTATGGAGTTTTTCAAATGGTCGACACATTGAACCATCAACCGCCAATCTCCGAAGAGCAGATTGCAGAACGGCTCAAGGCCATCGCGCGCGGTTGGAGCCGACCGCTTCGGTCCCCGATTCTACGCACGCCGGCAGATGAGGGGCTCGACTACGAAGAAGTAACCTTTCCATCACAGGATGGCGTGCCGCTGGAGGCATGGTTCATTCCGTGCGCGGGGTCCCATCGTCTTGTGATCGCCAACCATCCCATGATGTTCAATCGCTACGGATGCCCGACGCACCTGGAGCCCTGGCGATCCTTTGGCGCCGCGAGCGGCAACACGTTCGAGGTCGATTACGTCGCCGACTACCGGATCCTGCACGAAGCCGGCTATAATGTGCTGACTTATGACGAGCGCGATTTTGGCCTGAGCGGATCCGGCAATGGCGGGCTAAACAGCGGCGGTCGGTATCAGGCGCGGGACGTGATCGGCTCTCTGCTGTATGGGCGTAGCCGCGAGGACCTGAAGGATATGGCCATCGGCCTGTTCTCGCGTTGCAATGGCGCGAACGCTAACCTCTTCGCCATGCATACGCAGCCTCAATTCTTTAAAGACGTCCGCTGCCTGGTGCTGTGCCAGCCGCTCTCGATCCGCTCGGTGATGACCCGTGAACTGGAGGCGATGGCGTTGGGGGATCAAGTCGATCAGCTCGATCGTGAAATTCAACTCGTATCGAGCCTCACCTTCGATCAGATGTCGCCCAACATCTGGGCGCAGAGCGTGAACACGCCGACGTTCCTGTATCAAGTGCATGATGACGTGTTGACCACCCCAGCCGACGTCCAGGCAACCTTCGACGCTATTCCAATCGAGCAGAAGAAATTACATTGGATCGAGGGTACGACGCTTCGTTGGGATGGCTATCTGGAGTTCCAGCGCCGGCCCGAGCGAATGCTCGCCTGGCTTGACGAGTATATGGCATGAGCAGTGTTCAGACCTACGCAGACGAGGTCGCTCGCTTCGCCACGTTGCAGGCTGCAACACGAAGCCATCGACGCCATCATGGCTGCAACGCTTATACCTTCGAGGACGGGGCCGGCCTGCTTGCGCTTGCGCGGGCCGAAAGCGCCGCCAGGATCCTCGAATTGGGCACGGCGATCGGCTACACGGCATGCATCCTGGCGAGCGCGACGGAGCAGACGCAGGTCGATACCATCGAAGGCGATCCGGAGCACGTAGCCCTCGCCCGCAACAACATCCGCGACCTTGGTCTCGACGAACGCGTGACGGTTCACTCGGGTGACTTTTTCGAGGTCATGGCCGACCTAAACGGGCCCTATGACTTGGCATTTTTCGACGGGCTTGGGCCGACTGTTCGTCTCATAGCAACGCTTCGGAACGTGTTGCGGCCAGGTGGGCTCCTCGTTTGCGGTAACCTCGCCCACGCGGGCACTGCCGAACGTCGGTCAATTGCCGTCGAGTTCGAACAGTCCGGACGGTGGCAGCTTGCCGGCAGCATCGAGGGAGGCGGCACGCTCGCTTTCCGAAAGATCAACCCCGGCGCACCGTCTCCAACGGGTAAATCAAGAAAGGAACTTTTTATGACATCCGACGAAGAACAGATCCACGCACTCAGGACCGAGTGGCTTGAAGCAGCCCAGTCACGCGATCTCGACCGCATCATGGAAACCTACTACCCGGGCCCGGACTACCTTGCCTACGACGTCATGCCGCCGTTCATCTTCGAGGGCTGGGAAACGTTCCGGGCACATTGGAAGAGGTTTTTCGAAATGTTCGACCGCGATCCCACTTTTGAGCGGGCTGACACGAAGGTCCATTGCTCCGGCGATGTTGCTTTCACAACCGGCCTCACGCGGTTTGTTGGTTCGATCGGTGGCAAAGCCTTCGACATCTGGACGCGTGAGACGCTTGGCTACCGCAAGTTCGAAGGAAACTGGCGGATCATCCACGACCACGTCTCGGTCCCTATCGACCTCGACACAGGCATTGGTATCACGGACTTCAAACTTTAACTGCCCGCGTAACGACGAATCGGCGCGAGCTTTCTGTCGCGCCGATAGCGTTGTCTCCAGGCGTCCGCCCGGACGGGCATCCGCATCATCAATCCTGATCCGGCAAGAGCAATGCAACAGCCCCGTCTAAATCCCGGACCTCCGCATATGGCAGCCAGTCCGGATTGCCGGCCTCGCTGCGCCGGTTCACCCAGATGCCGCGCAGACCCAGTTCGTGCCGCGCCTTCATGTCCCAATACATGCCCATCGCAACATGCACCGTTTCGTCCGGGCTTACATCCATCTTGCGGTAGGCATATTCGAACAGGTCACGCGACGGCTTATAGGCACCAGCCTGCTGCGCGGTGATCACGTAGTCGAACGGAACGCCGATGCTCTCGACCGTCGGCGCGATGAGATCGTCATCGGAGTTCGTGAAGATCGCGAGTTTGTAACGTTCACGCAGTCGTCGCAGCGCAGCAGGAACCTCTGGGTGCGGCCCCATCTTCATCGGTGAGGACGCGATGCGCTCGATCTCGTCTTCGCCGGGCGTCAGGCCGTGCTCGGCAAACGCTGTCGTAAAGCCGGTGCGCAGGATGTCCTTGTAGAGACGGTGCGGCTTTTGCGCGGTCAGACGTCGTCCCTGCGCGGAAAAGCTATCGATGAATTCCGACGCGCCAACGTCTGTCACGCCGAACTTGCCGAGCGTGACATCAATCTCGCGCGCAAGGACTTCGTACCATTGAACGAGCGTGCCGTAACAGTCGAAGGTGATGATCTTCGGAGGAGGGTCACGGTAGGAAATTTGTTCGGACATCGATTGAACCCAAAGTTGCTGACGGGGCAGCAGAACACGATACAGCGCCCGTAGCAAATCACCGCCATAAGTTAGAGACTGTGCAGCAAGCTAGGCAAGCGTATGAGGCGTAATCGTATAGCCGAACGGATCGCGAAAGGCGAAGTAGCGGCCGAACGGGCCATCCTTCGGCGGAAAGACAATAGGTGTATCGCGCTCGACGAGATGATCGTGCAAGGCATCGGCGTCATCGCACCCGAACCAGATGGCAATGCCCTTGCCGAGATCTTCCTTGGTTCCAAGATCGGCAATTGGCGTGCGGACGGCGAATGGGATCGGCTTTGTGTCGAATACCACGGCGCCAGGAGGACTTTTCGCGAGCGCCTTCAAGCCGAGGACCTCTGTATAAAAAGCGCGTGCGGCGTCGATGTCTTCGGTTTGGATTCCTATAAAATCAGGACCGATCAGATGGGGCATGCAGGTTTTCCTTTTCTCGAGAGTTGAGCTAGTATCAGCGCCCTGACACTTAATGTAAGGGCACTGATATGTCAAACGCTACTGCTGATTTTGTGATAGATGATCCGTTCGCCACGATCGGGTTCGCGCTGAAACTGGCGCAACAGGCACTGCGCGCGAACATGGACGGCGCACTTCAGCAGATCGGCCTGACAACACCACAGTATGCGGTTCTGACATTCCTGAACGTTGAACCGGGGGCGTCGAACGCCGCACTCGCCCGGCGCGCCTTCGTAACCCCACAGACGATGCAGGGTATCGTGGTTACGCTTGAGCGGGCAGGCTTTATCTCTCGGACACCTCACCCTGAACACGGTCGTGTGCAGACGACGGAACTAACATCGAAAGGTCGCCAAGCTCTGCTGTCTGCCTCTGGCATCATTTCCGGAACGGAAGCGCGGCTGCGTGAAGCCGCTGCCCCCCTGAACCCAGACGAAGTTTCTGCGCTGCTGCAGCGGCTCGCGCAGGCACTCCGTTGAATCAATATGCAGAGCGCGCGGTCCCGCAGCCGAGGAATAGTGACTTTAGTAGCAGGGAAGAGGTGTGAGAACCTCGTGGCTGTACGTCACTAACGACTCCTGAGGGACAAAAGTGTCGTAGAAAAGTGAGCGACCGGCCTACAGGTAAAGGATAGATGGCTCATCAGCCGCCTCGTCGAAAATGAGTGGCATCGCAAGATTGACCGCTCGACGTCCAGCGCCGAGCAGCATGATTGGACTGCCCTCAATCTATCTCCAATCGATAAGGCAGAAGCTTGTCCTTCCAAGTTTCTGGTACGCTTGGGTCGCCGAATGACGCTTCCGATGCCTAGACCAGTTCGGCAAGCGCAGCGTCGTTCGGAGCGCGGCCGACGGCGAGCACGCCGAACGCATTGCGCTCCATCTGCTCCGACAGCGCGTCGTCCGCGCCGGCCGCCCGTCTTTCGCGCGGAGGACACTCGGCCGCACTAAGCCCTCCGCAGGAAGGACACCCCGGCTCAGCGCACGAAACGCTCCGAGACCGCCAGCATGGTGACGGCGTGACCGGCCTGGGCGAGGAGCTCGTCGAAGGCGGCCCGATCGGCGTCCACGCCGTCCTGGAAAGCCGTCAGGGTGGGCCACCACAACTGGCGGGCGCCGAGGAACGGTGCGCTGTCGCTGTGCACCTCCGCGCTCGGCCGGTTCACCGCGTGACGCAGCGCGCCGATCCGCAGGCCGAGCGCGGCATCGTTCGCGCCCGCCCAGCCGGGATTGCCATCAAGGTGCACGAACTGCAGGAGATGGATGCTCGTCGGCCGCTCCAGCACGTCCCATTGCCGATCGACGGCGGATACGGCTCCGATTGGGGGGCGCGAGACGATGACATTCTCCTCGGTGATGAAGAAGATGACGTTCGGCAGATCCTGGAACAACGGCTCGTCTGGGCGGATGTTGTCGACGAACAAGGGCTCGTCGACCAGTGCGGCGGCGTCTTTCGGGGAGTCGAACGAGGGCATGGCGACGCCGTCGTACTTGTTCTGACCCGGGCCGAGCCGCTCGGTGTCGAACTGGTGCCCCTGGACGTAGGTGAGCATGCCCGGGATCTGGCGGCCCATGGTGCCGTGCGGGTGGCGCCAATGGTCATGGAACCGCTGGCGGTCGATGTCGGGGCGATGGGGGAGGAGGGCAAAAAAGCGGATCACGGAAAGCTCCTGACTTGGTTGATTTGCGCAGAAGGTATACATCTGCTACCAAGGCGCAAGAACGCACTTACAGTCGCCTAGGTAGCCCTAAGGAACCCCCCCATGCCTGTCTGCCAGCACTTTGATGAGAACTGTCCCAGTCGCTCACTGTTCGACAATATCGCCGACAAGTGGTCGATGATGGTGATCAGTGTGTTGGAAGCTGGGCCAATGCGCTTCAACAGTATCAGGAGGCACCTCGAGGGTGTGACACAGAAAGCGCTGACGCAATGCCTGCGGCGGCTGGAACGCAACGGTCTCATTTCCCGCCGGATTATCGAGACCTCGCCCATCGGGGTCGAATATGCCATTACGCCACTCGGCCGCTCACTGCTGGGTCCTTTTAAGGCGCTGCATGGCTGGACCCTGGAGCATCTTGATGAGGTGGAGCGGGCGCGCAAAGCGTTCGACGGCCGCGTCGCTGCGTGACCTCGCGCTTCGTCAATCATGCTGAGTGATGCCTGGCCTACTCTGACTTGTCGTAGGCGCGGCGATATTCTTGGATGGTATGCAGATTATCTCGAAGCCAAAAGTTAAACCCATCAAGGGCGCGTAAAGCTCCCTCGCCCATCTCGGTCAGCTCATATTCGACGCGCGGCGGTACTTCGGGAAAATAATGGCGCGTAACAAGCCCGTCACGCTCAAGATTACGGAGGGTAAGCGTCAGCATCCGCTGGGTGACGTCACCTACTTCTTTTTTGATAGCTGAAAAGCGGAGCCTACGCTCCTGCGCGAGCGAAAGGCGCCAAAGGACTGGGACGGTCCATTTATCGCTTAGCAGCGTGCAGACCCCGTTTGACGGGATAGGTTTGAACAGCCGGTTACCCCCTGATTCTGCGAGAGTATCAGCATGGTTTCGTTTGTCCATGAGTATCATCCTTGTGCCTGACGCTGAAAAATGTGCCGTCTTCCGGCGGTTCTTCAATAAAAGATATAGATAGCCGTCGTTCAATACGAGGGTTTGCAATGAGTAGTGACAGACGTCTAATTCTGGTTTTCGGTGCCACGGGGCGACAGGGAGGATCAGTCGCAAAAGCGTTGTTGAAAGCGGGGTGGCCAGTGCGCTCGCTTGTTTTAAATACTGCAAGTCCCGCATCTTTGCAGTGCGGAATGCAGGCGTCGAGCTTGTTCAGGGCTCTTTCGAAGACATGGACGCGATCCGTGTATCCATGGAAGACGCCTATGGGGTGTTCAGCGTCTTGCCGGGTAACTTAGCGGCAGAGGACGAAATTCGCTATGGGATATCGATCGCAACGATCGCAGCCGAAACGGGCGTTGATCATTTCGTGTATTCGTCAGGCGCGAGTGTTGGGGATGAACTGACAGGCGTCCCGCGCTTCGATGCCAAGCCTCGCATCGAAGCGCACGTTCGTAAACTCCCTATCGCCACGACCATCGTTCGGCCAATGATCTTCATGGAGATGCTCGTGCGACCTGGTTTCGGCTTGGATCAGGGACGGTTGGTATCGCTGATCAGACCGGGCCATACCATTCAGCTTACCGCCGTGGAAGACATCGGCAAGTTCATTGCTGCGGTGTTTGCCGACAAGACCCGCTTCGGCGGCATTACTTTGAAGATCGCAAGCGACCGCGTGACGGGGCACGAGCTTGAAGCCATCTTTACTAAAGTCGCCGGTCATCCGATCGCCTACGCACGCTTCCCCGATGACGTTCTCGCTGCAAATGCGGACCTTGCACACATGGCGAAGAGCTTGGAGGATGGCCCGCTTGCAGAACGGGTTGATCTGAGCGCCATGCGCGAGATCAACCCGGAGCTCCTCTCTCTCAGGTCTTGGCTTGCCGGGAATGGACGCAGGGCACTCGATGAAGCCTTAGGGACAGGCAGTACGTCGGCCTGACTCTTAGTTCAACAAGCAGGCTTTGGTAGCGGGCGGGTCGAATTCGGCGGCGAATGAACTGCTAGCAAACACGACTGCCTCGGCGCGGTCGCCACGCTTATACGACCCGGCTTGCCAACCTTCCCATCGTTCGATCCTCATCCCGCTCGAAATCGAGGTGACTTCATCGTAGAGCACCGCGGTGGGCTCAAGATAAGAAGCTTGCGAATTCACCAAAAGGCGGCGCGTAGGCGACTAGTGATAATGGTCGCACACGTCTCGAGCATCGAGCTGATGCTGGACCTCTGCAAGCGAGAATTATCTACGTCCAACGCCCGTTTGCGCCTCCAATCGCCTTGAACGGACTCGAACCATCGGCGCCCTCCAGTAGCCTAAATGATTGGAACGACTGTGACGTCACGAGCAACCAGGGTGCTTGGACAGTCGAAA